>ENA-OREC01001458-OREC01001458.1-marine-metagenome-genome-assembly--contig:-NODE-1458-length-12018-cov-11.979650_pt1 | contig 12018 bp, 7 predicted proteins | sample MGYA00248626_ERZ508543 | MGnify/ENA primary metagenome ERZ508543 (study PRJEB26211, sample SAMN05518279) | marine metagenome | isolation source: Puget Sound, Washington, USA | host: Bankia setacea... | reverse complement strand
GATGTGACACCCTCGCCTTCACATATAGCATGGAACCATTGCACTGTCACAACCTCGCCTCCACATATAGCATGGAATCATTGCACTGTCACAACCTCGCCTTTACATATAGCATGGAACCATTGCGCTGTGACACCCTCGCCTTCACATATAGCATGGAACCATTGCTATGTGACACCCTCGCCTTCACATATAGCATGGAACCATTGCGCTGTGACACCCTCGCCTCCACATATAGCATGGAACCATTACACTGTCACAACCTCGCCTTCACATATAGCATGGAACCAATGCACTGTCACAACATCGCCTTCACATATATCAATCCAGTTTGTTTTGTCTAATATGCAAATTAGTGCAATTAGTAACAATAAGTAAAAACTCTTACAATTACAGACTTTTACACTAGAGTTCGCTTACACGGTGTTCTAAATATAAATATTACAACATACATAACGTATTATAGTATTGATAGGTCAGGTACGTTTGAACTTAACGTTATCACCTACTAATGTATGTTCACAATAAAGGTTAATGTTTCAAAATCGGTTCTGATTGGTGGTTAAGGTATGGTCCTATCTTATAAAGTCATCTGCTGAATGATCATATTCTACACTCAGATGGGTTAATTACATTTGTACTCATTTAAAAAGTAATCGTTTTTGTATGTTTTTTCCATCTTTCTGTTTCTTTGCAAGCAGTTGTGTCTGTATCTTTGTTAATGTGTGTTCGTCTTTTGTTTGTTCTCTCTCTCTCCTCTTTTCTTTCTTTCTGCTCATCCTTTCTCTATCTTTACATTTGGTATTTGTCCTCGTCTTTACGTTTTCCCCCTTCTTCTTGTCTGTCTTCTTTTCGTTAACAATTCAAACCGATTCGATTCTATATTTAATCGTTCTTTGAAACATGATACATACATATTAGCGTTTACATTAGTTGGTTATACAAGTATAGAAATAGAAATACGAAACTGTATACAGATAGAGCCAGTATAGTTGTAGTTGATGCGCCTATAATGATCTATACTGTTAGATTAATACTTGGCTAAGTGATGGTGTATCAATAGTGTACATAGACAGATTTAACAAAAGTGGTAACCAAGTTAAGAAGTAACGTAGTCATAACGACTTAATATGAACATGAGCGAAGACTATTGTATCAGTATATATGTAAGAACACGTAACTGGGTAGTTACAAAATAAATGTACTTTCGAGTCTTATCGACATGTAGACGAAAGTTTTACACACACGCACATACAAACACACGCGTACACACACGCACGCACGCACACACACGCACGCACGCACGCACACACACGCACGCACGCACACACACACGCACGCACGTATACACACGCACGCACGTATACACACGCACGCACGCACACACTACTCTCAAATATATAGTGATATGATACTAAAGCTGTCTGTTAATACTGTGATAATATAGTATCAAGATGTTTGGCCTATATTTATTAAACACAGCTACAATTTCTCAAATTTCATCAACAAGATCATTATACAGAAAAAAAAAACTCTGAAGGGAAGTGTGTAGTATTTAACCACCCTCGAAATAAATTAGTACACCCTCGGTTTATCCGAGTCGATAACCAGAAAACGTGTTGAATGTTCCACCAAACACTGTTGTACCCTGATGACCGTGGATTTGTACCCAAACTCTATCGCCCTTGACGCATTTGGTGATAACGGAGTTAAATCCCTGGTCGTGTCCGTGTCCACCCGTGCTCCCAGCGCTGTATGTAGTAGCGAGCGGATTACCATTGAGGACTATTTCTGTAGCAGTATTCTCATGTAAGTTGGCAAGCAGCGCTGTCATGAACATATAGACCCCGTCAACAGGACAGGTAAACACGTGTAGCAAATCGTCAAAAGCCCCGCCTTCATTCAATGTGCTAGTATCGAACGGGATTGTGTGATGGAGACCTAGCTCTGTGGCAGGGGCGGACATTGTACTAGTAAAGGCAATGGTGGCTAGTGAGTCAGGTGCGATGTTTAACCCATCTAGAAGCCGCTTACTGACACCTCCCTCGCCTGTAAAACATACATAGTTCTTGCATTTATCTTCAACAGTAGCATGTTCGCTTTTTTAATTTAGTTCAAAGCATAACAGGAAAAAGTAGTTTACTTTTGGATGGACGTAACAAACATTGGTTAATTTATAACAGTACCATTCATTCTTATTCCAATACCATTACCTGTTGTCTTTTCAGTTGCTGTCAGCCTTTCAGTCAGTGTTTTAAGTTCTTTCTCTGCAGAGGACAATCTACTCAATGCATCTTCCAGTTTCGTTTCTAGTTGTTTAATTTTAAACACATGATCTGCTTTTAACTCGACTATCTTGCTATCAATAAGGGCAGTTATTTCATCGTTTAGTGTGATAGACAGTTGTTCATCCACGTGTTGTCCGGCCGCAGTATTGCATACATAAGTAAACCATAACGCTGTCAGCAAAAGGCACGTGATGTCCATTTCAAATCTGAAACAAGTGAGAAAGTAGTGCAACATAATAGGTTACTGTTCTGTACATTAAGAACGCATTTGAGACGTGAACATCCCCCCCCACCGCATTTAAATATCTATGTCTATCTTATATCTAGGTTTCAACCAGTGTCAGAGTGTACTATTTAAGATATCTGCTCTGCGATTACAACATATGATTTAAAATAGCGTCAGAGTGCACCATTTAGAAAACAGAAACTACATTGTTCTCAGCAGTTCCAAGATATCGTCAACAATGCACAAAGCCTTATGTTTTTTCAAAAGTTTCAGTCTTGACATAGTAAAAAGAAACTATAATTCTCTCTGTAGTTACAAATTACCGTTTCAAATAGTAATAATGCACCATTGAGCATCGTATAAGTATATATCAGTCAAAATAAAACAGAAACTACAATTGTGTCTGCAGTTATAAATATCGCTTCAAATAACGTCAAGGCACAAAGGGTTATGCTATTTTCAGTTTCAGTCTTGACATAGTAAACTAAGAGTTAGCTCATCTCATTGCAGTTCGAAATATCGTCTATAATAGCGTCGGTATGCAATATGTAGTGCCATATTTTCAAATTGTTCTGTGTTGACAAAAAAACAAAACAGAAATTGTTTCTCACTTAGCAGTTCCAAAATATCGTTTCAAATTGATCCAACCGCCCCACCGTCCACCCCTCAACTATGCCATTTTAGAGCCGCCCCAAGTGGTAAGTAAATGGAAGTCGTCTTAGTAAATATCTGTTCAAATGAACACAGAGAACAACTGCAAAACACGTCATGTTCTTGGAAAAAGAAAGTAGATAAACCCAAAACAACTCATACAGGATGAGTTTCGTATTACCAAAACAACGTACATGTACTACTTGAACTTTGAATTGATGTGTACACGCTTTATGTTAAATTACTGTAGTCGACATTAACAAAATAACAATAACACACTAGTACATGAATGTAGTTGCGTAACCAGTGAATGGAAAACCAACATGTTGAGATGTGCATGGAGCAGTGGTTAGCGCGTCTAGCTACTAATCGACGGACGACTGTCAGGCACGAGTTTGAATCCAATACCAGGCGCCAGTTTTTTATTTAGCAATTAACTTTACCCTCATTGCTTAGTACTGGTTTAAAGAACAGAATTGGGTGTGATTGACACAGCGTGTATAAACAGAATTACTTGTTGCACAAATAAACTAAAACAAACCAGTATTAATTAAATTGAAAGGTTTGCTATTATTATTTGAAGATTCATAAATTGTTTTAAATCTTTAATTCTCACCTGTACGGCTCTATCTTGGTATTTTTGGTGAATGGCCTTATCTATCACATTCAAGCTTACGTTCAATATAGCTCACCTATTTAGCTGTAATCAAACTGAACTCAATTCAGTCAAACAAGGCTATACTAGTATTTAAATGCAAGAAAGACAACAAGCGTAAAACCACTTAAACGAAGCATTTACCTCCCTTTCATCGTTCGACAAATGGTACGATAGGTTAGGAATATTAAACTCTTAACTACATGTATTCATACATTAAAGAAAACAGGTTGACAATTTCGTCGGTACCCGTATGGTCGACCACATGGTCCTTGTATGTCAACCGTAGTGTCCTTGGGAAGCCACCTGACGTACAATCCTAGTATGTAGCTTATCAAGAGACCGAGCATTAGTATATACTATATACAGACGAGCAGTGGTCACTTTACGTACGGTAGGACGCAAACAGGACAGCATAAACATCGTGTCTTCAATCAAACTATACTAATGACGTCTTCGGACAATACACATCCTACCTACTATTTATCATCGCTGCACTGTAATGCAAGAGTTACTAACATAGCGTAGCAGGTTTTTATGTGAATGGATGCCACCGTTCTCTCAGACACAACATCAAATGACAAATGGAACGTGAACCATATCCAAAGTTGATGCCTACCTTACACGAACTTGTGGTTGTTTAACGTACGAGTACGTTGAAGCTGGTCACAATCTGAATTAGTTTTATTCTAGTTACACGTCTTCACTTCTTTGCACTTTTATAAGAAAACAAGGTTTAATTGTCTCAGTAAAGGGAATAATTTGCTCCTCTGTCGTTTCTATTTTACTTTTTGTTGTATAAGGAGCTATTAAAGTAAGGAATGCGTCGATGCGCAGTGTTATTTCCCAACAAACACTATTAGAGCATTGCTATCATCTTTCGCTAAATAAGGCATCCTGTCTATGCTGGCATTTAAATACATGTTCAAGGTTATGCCTGTTTTTTTTAAGAAATTGAAATTGGTCTAAGTCGATCGTCATTTACGTAAGTTGGCAGACAAATTGTAAGTATCGAATGTTTAAAACATTTCATGGCGTGACTTAAATAATTATAACTTAATAGAAGGGAATCTTGCTGCCGCGTTGACGTCATTACTTTAGTTCCTGATAATACTGGTGCAAAGGAGTGTATAGGAGACATGCAAGAAGGCTGTCCGAATAATATGCACATTATGAATATGTTGTCTTCTCTAAAAAAAAAGAAAAAGCAAAGAAAGCAACCAATATAAGTTGTGAAAAATAGCTAATATGCATTTTATACTTTCAACTATGTGTAAATAAATGAGAATACAAAGGAAATTATGTACGTACCGCAATTATACGTTTTCAGTTTAAATGTAAGCCAAACATTTAAAAGGAATTATTTTAAGCAAATTTCATATTAGAAGTTACGTCGGATTTTCTTAGAACATAAGAAAGTGTGGTGACATGTCAATGAACATGTTTTATAATATGGCTTCGTTTAGCAAACATGTTGTTAACTTTTTATATCAGCAATTTCATTCAGGCCGATACACTTTCCATGAAAATACGGCCCTTTAAAATGTGTGTACATCCTCGGTACGCAGGCTATTCATAACATACATTTATATATACATTTATGTTATGAATAGCCTGTGTTGCGAGGATGGTGTATGCAATGTGTCCGTTACATCCGATGACTTCCTCGTTGTCCAGACACTTACAACTTGTATGTATTATTCCCACAACTCCCCAGATATACTACAGAGGAATGCGTCTTTGTTCAGTCCAAGACACTATCTATATCAAACACCATATATAAAGCTACATAGTTTCCTCTAGCGGGTGCCTCATAGACGATCGGATGTCCAGAGTTGCGTCAAACACCACTTTCATATACCGACTTTCCTTCTAAAACAAAACAAAACGAAAGTATTTATGATCTCCCCACCCCAACCGCCCCCTGCACATACATCAGTCGTACGATTGTATTTTTCATGTGTAGAATCTATTTCTCTCCCCTACTCTCGATTGTTCTCCTTCGCCAAAAGGGCTATCTGTCTTCCTGAACTCGTGTGTCTGGTGCAATCCCACGAGATCGCCTATGTATCTCAGATAACCATGTTTCGCCAGCAAACCGATACACAAAGTTGCCATATTGCTTTTAAACTTTATTAAAACAAATTGATAGATATGTTTCTCTGCGTACCATGAAATCAAGCTGCGGTTGTTTTATATCCCTCAGCCGTGATGGAAATTAAAAGATCACCGTTTGACATTCAGGGGAAATATTTATCAAGCGGCTTCACCGCTCTCCTGTTGGTACTAAAAGAAATGTCTTTAATTTTCTGACCAAAATGCCATCACGGGCGATAAATACACGACGGGTGGATTATTTATTCGAAACAAAAACTGCTGTTATGTATTGTTAAATGGTTTTATCGTTATCAGTTAGGAGAAGTTGATGTGCGAATTAATTGATAGATCAGTTTTATTTTTATCCGTAGATGTGTAATAAACGAAATGAATGCATTCACTACGCTGTGCTAATTTGTTCACGTCTTCAATTTAACATCATTGAACAATACAGTATACTAATGTCAATAATATCCTTATTTGTGTCCATACTTCATGTCTCAAACTGTATATCTTTATACCCAGTGTAATTTGACAGTATCAGCAATACATGTAACAATGCACTTCACCAATAAATATACTAGTACATTGATGTGCATGTTAAAACAATGCTACAAACCCGTATGCATTAAATTAATACAAACTCAACTTCAATCAACCATAACTTTAAATGATTCCATATAGTTTAACTCTTACATTCAAAACAAGTTTCACCTAAGCCATATAATCGTTGTCAGAAAAACAACAGTTTATACCCACTTTATAAACATGTACTGGGTTTTAGTTAAATGCATGTTTTTCTCAAAGCTGTCAGGACAAATCTAGCCGTGTTTCTGTATCGAACTCTTTCCCCTCATTGACAGGTGTCCAATGCTTCAATTGATTATCATCTCTGTTTATTTGCCATTGAATCAATTTTGTTTTCATCATTCTTCCCATTAGTTTAAAGCGTAGATATTGTCACAACAAAAGAGTCGCCTGAACAATTATCGTTTGAATGTGTACCATTTAACAGAGAAGTCATTTAAAACATGTATCTGTGTATTGTTAAATTGTTCAAAAATACTTTCCAACAGTCCTATTTCAAAAAGACGAGATATATCATAAAGTTTTTATTGGTCGTAAAGTGTGTCCGGATCTAGATAAGTGCGCGGATTAATACCCCCATCTGCCGAGGTGTAACGCGCCGGAAAATCACCGTAGCAAATCTTTGTGTACTCCTTGACAATTAAGATCTTATCATAAACCGCACGCGTCGAAGTTGGGCGAAAAATAAATTGTCAGTATTTAGGGAACTATTAGTTTATTGTAATTTAATTTCGACTGTGCCAGTATCTATTTTATTCACGAGTCATTAATATGAGTTTGTATGTTTCCATCCTTCTTCTAATGTCCTGTAGAAATTAGGTTTCGGCATTTAATCGGATGTGATTGTCATATCTTTTTGGGGATTTGAATGATTTTAGAACAGATAAATAATCTATTCCCTACGTCTCCTTTTGTTCATTCATGTTTTATTTCTGTTGGCGTTGGTATCCCTCCTTCATCTGATTCTAGCCGATAGTGTTTGTGTTTGTCTACAATTAATAGCAACTTCAATCTTAAAATGTATGACGACTGCATCTAAAACATGAATTTATTGCAACTACTAAAACACGTTCAGGGAAAGAGAAAAAAGGGTGACCTTGGTCTAAAAAAACACAACAGAGTGTGTTATCTTATGTGTAGAATATAAAACAATTTCAATATCGAGTTGGAAATTTGAATTAAAAACGTAAATAAAATACATGTGTATCTTAGTTGCTTACGTTTTCTGACGATCCAAAACATGTTTACAAACTTAACATGTGAAAAAAACTGGTACACAAAATAAGACATGGGTTAGTACAAGTACCACATTCTTCAAGTAGTTATCTCATCCTCGTTCTGGATTTTCAGAGTTTAGTTATATTTCAGCGGAAGAAGAAACATCTATAAATATGTATTATGCAAATTCGTTCTTTTACAAATGAACTATGCTTTCACAATCGGGATATATTATTTTGAAGAGTTTAACCCACCCACAATCGAGCGAACACTATATTGTAGAAGTTGTGGCATGTGTGTACGTTCCAAACCGTGAACCTTTTTTACTCCAAGCTTTATATCGTGGATCTCCTCTTTTCTTTCATTCCTTCACAAGTACACGGATCTTGTTATCAAAGCCGAAATAAAAGAAATCAATCTCTCTAAAAGACGATATGTCAATTTTCAGGCCATAAAATGCTCAATTGAATACCAACGTCATACTCTAACGTCGTTATACCTTAAAATAGTGCTCCCTGTTGGAGGTAACCCTAGCTGATGATTATATGGATGCTATGATGATGCGGGAGTCTTGACAGTATGGCACTGAATGAAACTCAGTCATAACCTCTTTAATCAACGACTCAAAAATTTACTAGCTTTCAGAATCGCACGTGAATTAATTGTCGCTAGGCGGTGACTTGAGACAGCCGGTAAGGTTTTTATCCCGTGAGAAAAACAATACACTGCAATTGATAGTCTTCGTGAATATGCTTTTACCTGAGTTGATGATTCCGCTAGCTCACGCGATGTGGCCCTCAAGAAAACCCTACAAGAACCCGGGTGCTGGGCTCCCTCACGCTATCCCTGCGTTAGTACGAGAAATAATTATTTTCTGCCAACAAAGGGTGATCCCTCGCCTAGGTAATAATGCTGCTGAGTTTGGCCCGATTGTATTCCTTTTAACTGCCACTACTGACATTTCTCGTGTACTAATTAGAGAGCCTTGTAGAAGACGGTAACAACGGTGACGACGGCCGTACTCCTTGTACTTTAATGGGGGACAGAAATGGCAAGACAAGAAATCAGTAAAATTGCACTTGAACACATTGGTTACTGAGCGTGTTAGCTGTGCATGCTTTGTTTGGAAGTGACCATCTGACCTAAATCGTGAGCTGTTATTTAATGTTTTTTTTTCCGAAAACGCACCTCAAATATTCGTGTGTGTTTTTTACAAAGATATCGTTACATGACTAATTCTGCTTGAAGAAAGGAGCATCTCCGAAATGACCGTTGTAAAAATTCATTTAAAACAGGCATAAATGCATTTCAATGTATGTTTGAAATATATACTTTATTTCAGAAATTTAAATTATGTGCATATATAGTGAATGTCTATGTTATAGCTAGACTGTTACATTATGTATTTCAACAAATGTTACCTTTGTATGTGAGTGTATGTAAATGTAGTAGCAACACAAAACAGCTTCTTCCTTATCGCGAATGTCGTATGAGTTGTGTTGTCTTAAACGATATAACACATTATTATAAATTTGACTGTGAAAGTGATCGTACTTTTTTCTTGAGGTGTATTTCAGGATAATATATATCAAGTCTTGTGAGCAAGCATTCGTTGACTTGGTGGCGTATCTCTTAATATGATGAGTATAACCAATCAATGTGCGTGATTATAAACGAGGTTTGTCTAGAATCACCAATACAAATGCATGCATATAACAGGTGTATTGAATTGTATGTATTTAATGATAAGCAACTTGACCTTCGATGAGGAATTGAGTTCTAGCCTGAGAAAACAAAACAATGGTAGCTACACCTATACAGTATCTGTTGTCAGAAATATGCATAACACAGTAGAAGAAACATTCCAATTCACACGTACACTTTTCAAATAAAAAACCCAGTTAATAAGTGTTTGTCCAAGATTCTCAGCGAATTTAAGATTGTTTTCCAGAAACATGCAATGAATAACTAATAATTTACATATTTACATAAGACAAACCAGACATAGTACGCTTGTTAAAAGATTGCAAATCAATTAAGAAATGACGGCATTAGTAAATCAATTTCTCTATGATTTATTTCACATACTCCATTGAAATAACAACAATTCAATTAGCTATAACACTGCGTACACATGATATATATTTACTCACAATATTGTATAAACTACGTCTCATCATTGGCTAGGTACTTGTATATATTCACAACACTTTACATCAAATAGTTAAGATAGATGATATCGCTAGTATTATTGTTATAGGAAGGATAGTTTCTGTAACAGTGAATTAGTCCCCTGATTCAATATATAGGGCACTGTTCCTCGTTGACACATATATTGAGACGACTGAGGGTACATTGACTGTCGTTGAAATCCGTTGAAATAAGATTGAGGGTAAACAGGCATCACCATGTTCTGCGGATACACTTGGCTATGGTTGATGGAATTTAAAGTTGGAGACTCGGGTGGGGACTCGGGTATACCACTGGACTTTCCACTTCCGGTTCTTGGCTTCCCGTCAGCGTGAAGTTTTCGAATATGCTTCTTCAAATCAAAGTTTCTACAGAACCCTTTTGAACAAATATGGCACGTATAGGGTTTCTTATCGTTGTGTGTGTGCATATGGAAAGTTAGATTGTAGACCTGATGAAACGCCTTGTTACATATACTACACTTGTATTGCTTCTCCGTGCTGTGCGTAAGTTTGTGGTTCTTGTAGTTACCCTTCTGATGGAATCCTTTGCCACAATGTTCACACGTGTACGGTTTGTAGTTCATATGGATTCTCATATGGGTATTCAATGTAGAACTGCGGTTGAATGCCTTACCACAGGTCTGACATTTGTGCGGTTTATCAGAGGTGTGAATGATCTTATGTCGACATAGTGTGCTTGCTTGACGAAATCCCTTCCCACAGACTTTGCAGATGAACGGACGGGCACCTACGGAAATACGAATTAAAACATTTACATTAACATTGAGGCAAGAAACACATTTAAATAGTATCGATACAGTGCTTGTAACTCATCAAAGTAACCAAAACATAAAACATAATATATAACTAGCGACCATTAGTTTCATTTTGAAACACTCCTTTAAAACCGAAACTCAAATAGACAACACTGAAAAACAATAATAATAATAATAATAATAATAATAATAATAAAGATTTTTATTAACGAGAGTGCTTATTACATATACATCTATCTTCCATAAGGCCTAAACACAACATAGTTTAACACCAATAATAACAACAATGATAAATGACTATGATATGGTATCAAGGCCCTTATTAGATATGAAGTGGACCAGTCAGAGTATAATAACGATGGGAACCAAACGTGTCAAAATCCATCATTCGAACGCGTCTGCTAATTTAAGATAGTTAAGAATGAAAAATGAGTTCATCCACTTGTGTTAAGAACGATTATGTAATATTATTTATTCAGCTCATCGTTATCTGTCAAATGTATCATTGTGTAATTTGATATTATTTTGATTATAAGAAATATAAAGCGTAACACGAATATTTATGTTAGTATTGTAATATGGAGTTTTACGTCAAAGATGAACAGGCCATTTTAATCGTTATCTTGAAATGTGTATGTGTGTGTGCTTGTTTGTTTGTGTCCGTGTGTGTATGTTGGCATATGTGTGTGTGCTTGTTTGTGTGCGTGTATGTGTGTGTGTGTGTGTGTATGTGTGTGTGCGTGCGTACATGCGTGTGTGTGTGTGTCTGATACTGGGTTATGTTTGTTTGAAGACATCATTAAACATTTATATATACGCTATTGTTTATCTGTATTACCTTCCCAAAACTATTATTATTTAGTACTATTTATTTCTAATCCGAATCTATTATTATTAAATGATGTAAACCAAACTTGTATTTCAGAGTGAACAGCGTAACGTTGCGATGTTACACAAAGACTCGTATACTACGTGATAAACGTTTTTTTAATCGTATGTTTTTATGAAAACAAATCGAACAATAAAATGTACACAGTGTGTATCTATAACCCCTCTCTCTTACATAGACTGTGTTAAATTAGTTAGACTGTATTAATTGTTGGAGTGTGCTGACATCTAATCTGTTTAATGAATATTTATTATCAAGTTAGAAATTTTATTCTGAAAAAAGTTGCGGATGTGTTATTACAATGGAATTAATAACTTAGTACGTAGTTTAGCGACTGTTGCTTCCAGAGTACATATACTTAACTGATAAATGTCATAATTTATCTGTAGCTTCACGAGTGCATATACTTAACTGATAAATGTCATAACTTATCTGTAG
>ENA-OREC01001457-OREC01001457.1-marine-metagenome-genome-assembly--contig:-NODE-1457-length-12018-cov-13.470145_pt1 | contig 12018 bp, 3 predicted proteins | sample MGYA00248626_ERZ508543 | MGnify/ENA primary metagenome ERZ508543 (study PRJEB26211, sample SAMN05518279) | marine metagenome | isolation source: Puget Sound, Washington, USA | host: Bankia setacea... | reverse complement strand
TTGTTGATACATTAACTGTCTGTTATACGTTCATTCATTTTCTTTAATATCAAATATGAGTATAATATTACTTTAAGGTGTTTCTGTGAACTATTCTGATGAAATATTTGTAGGCGCAGATAATAGGGTAATACTACTCATAACAATATGTTTCATATATAAAGTATGCTTAATGTTTTAATATATTTCTTTCCAGTATAAATTGATATTTGTCAAACTCACCACAAAAGTAAACATATTTTTTCCGCTATCATTATGGCTATAACGTACCTTGAAGTATTTCTCAGCGGTGGCCAAGCTCTTCAGTTCTTTGGAGAGTTCGAATGCTGTGAGGATTTGGTCTTTGCTTGAAAGGGAGATGTAAGCATCACTGGACATTCCCCTGTAGGCGTTTAGGCGATATTTGGCGGACCTTAGCTGGTCAAACTTCATCTTGTTTACACACTCCTGGAAGAGAAATATTTTTGAAAAAAACATGTAAATGTTTAATCATACTATAGTGACACGTGGTAGATCTATACTTCAGTAAGTATCAAACGGGCGATATCATTTGGTTCTTAAATTCATAAAACAAATTATTAAACGTTTTCTAAATTGATGGTGATTGGGTTTTTAATGTAATTAGAAATACGAAAGTATGTCAGAGAAGGATCGATCCATAACAACAGAAAGAGAAAGAATAGCTTCCTCCTTGTAAATGTTTCATATCGTGAAAGTTAAAACACTCATTAAAACCAAAGGCAATTAACTGCGATTACCACGAAACATTTCCGACAAATCAACGAAAGTTTTTATTTTTTGTTTTATATAGTTTTAATGGAAACATTTACGACAAACCATGACTCAGAGTATAACAGTTACAACTGACAGCATTGCTTACCTGACATAGGCATCCAAACTTGTGAGGTTTCTGAATCCTGTCTCCCCTCAACAACAGTAGCTGCACAATCTCGTACTGGTTCTTCTGTGCAGCCAGAATAAGTGGTGTAATATCGGGTGAAAACTGAGACTCCTCGAACTGGGTTTTAAAGAAGTGGTCGTCATCTCCGAACTTCTTCCTTTCCTTGTAGATTTCCAGGTAGCGTTTGTGTTTAAGGATACTCTCTGCAATCTGAACATGGCCAGCACTGATAGCTTGGAGCACGGCCTCGTAGATATGTCGACTGCTAGACTTCTCCAAAAGTACCTCCACCACCTATTTGTGACAGAAAAAAAAAAGATCATATATTCCGGGACTGTCTCAGTACTGACTTAGTCGCGATGCCTCTTTACCTTGATAGGGTTAGATTCATAGAACTTTGAAATGTCTGAATTTTTGTCCTAGTTATTGTGTAAGCTGGTTTGATATGCGCATTCTAAAGTATAATTGATTTTTACGACGCGAAACTCGATCAAACCTTAAAATATATCTGAAAATGGAAATTAACGAGATCATTGATTTATCTAACGCTCCTTGGTTCTGAAGATTTTAGTTAAAGTGATTTTCTTTGAAGCTTTTTCATAACAAGTTCATTGCTAGTGAACATATCTATACTGCATCAGGCATTTAAGTCCACTAATAGATTGACATTACATTACTATGGATCTGCCGTTGAAACAGTTATTGCAATGACAATGCAAGTGCCGGTATACATTCATCAATTCATTCATTTATTTATTCATTCATTTATTTGTATTGATTGTTGTGCATTTCAAATCATGATAATGCCATAAACCAATCCCAAACTATTTAATCAGAAGTCAGACACTAGTCAGTTATATGACAAATACAAATTGTTTTATTTATTCCAATCTGTGAATTGTCAGCAAGAAATTGTTTGCATAAGACAAACACAAGTGACAGAAGCATGCATCAGCATCCAATTAGATAATGTCAGAGTTATAATGGACAATTCAAGAGATTCACCGGGTCTGTACAATCGGGTTACTGGGTCGGCGATATAGCTTGGGCGGTATGGATGTTAGTGAAGTTGGGCTGTGTAGATAGTATCTCCTTAATTGGTTTATCAATGTCATAACACTATTATGTTTATATTATTATAAAACGTTTACGAAATATAGGATCTTGGGTATGTCTGTCCATTTCTATATTTCCCAGCGTCGCATGTGAGATGGTTATGTGGTCACCAAGGAGGCCAGGTAGGTTTCCTCCGGGTACTCCGGTTTCCTCCCATACGAAGACTACACGAACGTAATCATCGGTACCAACGAGCATGAATACTATAAGTTATATGTATTTGTTGAGTAATCCTTGTCAAATAAATAATGTTCTTTTATTGTGTTATAATTATGTTGTTGTTGTTTTGGAATTGCTACATTCACAATTGTTAAGCAAATGTGTATACATGCATATAACACATATTCATAATACGATAACAATTATTAATCGAATATTTTAGTTTGTTGTTTCTCGAATGTTACTTTAGCGGTATTGGTTCCTTTAATACACACATTATACGCAGATTGACATTACAATTAGTCAAATTCTGATGTTTTTCTGCTATGTCGTAACTGTTTTATATAAGTGTAATATGTTGCTAGAAAAATGTATAGACACGAGTCAGCTGTTCATACCCGTAGTAAATCGATGCTGCGTACAATAAAGTATGACAAAATGTATTCTTCAAAATTGCTCTTAAAACTGATAAACTCTTTGAATTTTGATTTGAGTGATATCATTTCGTTTTAAGGCTATCGACTGTTTTCAAGTCTTATCGTTATGGACCGGAAACGTGCTGTTTGTTCATTAAGAAGCACGTAACAGGACACGATGTCAATGTCATAAATATTGGCTTATAAACTAACCACGCCCAGGTGATTGCGTTTTGCCGAGTACACGTAGGGAAAAAAGGTAATTGGCTTAGTTGAGGCATGTTACATCGTAATGTCTATTACTGATATCACAAAACATCAAAGTACACTGATTTATACAGCGCGATACTGTTTAACCGGGAAAGCGTACATAGACAACATGGGTAATCACCGTTCCTTCTATAGGGTGGATGTCAGCCTCTCATTCTCAAACTAGAAAGGTGACACATTCTCTGTAACAGTAATTTACCATTTATATTACCATCGAAAAGGTTGATGTATGTGTCTGTGCGTGCGTGCGTATGTGTGAGTGTTTTGTGTGCGCGCGAAATGTTATGATTACAAATGTACATGAAATTGCCACTTGTATACTATGATGCATACCTACGTCAGGTTCTTACCCTCTGTTCCGTGTCAATATTAGTTTTCTCTAATTTGAGTTGGCATCCAATAAACATGTTTCCTTTGAATGACATATAGGTAGTTTACTTTATCTGATTGACTATCATGTAATTCATGCATCACGTACTAACATTGTATGGACTATTGGACACTGGCGAAGGGTCACTTACCGGTCAATTCAAATACAACCTTAGTGCAGCCTATATAAACGACATAAAGATTATATATGTTTTTTAATATGTTGAAGTACGAAACAAAGTTATAAGATAAAGATGTGTTTAATCCAAAGTTGGAAAGAAATAGAACGTTCGACTGTGACATAGTATAATACATCTGACTGTAAAAGGATTAATGAGTGTGAATCCAATTTTTTGATATCCAACCCAGTGACTGGATCTTCTATAAGTCAAATACAAGCGCGTTACATTAATTGATTCCCTCTTTTTGTAAATGACTGTTTTCAGATTAGTTTATCATGAGTTTATCAGAACTGTTAAACTCTCTTCTTTCAGACTCATCGTTTGATTAACCTAGATGACAGGAGGACAAAACTCATCTTTAGTCTAACAAGCCGTATCAATGAGGATTAAAAGGGCAACTCCATTAAACTACACACACAAGTATACAGCGTATAATTCAGGAATTCAATCAGCTAAGTTCTAGTCAATAAAGTTCCATTTTAATTTCCAGTTAAGGCTAAGAAAAATAAGAGTTCAATTTATATGATAAACTTGATTTATGGCACGTTTTACACTGAATTAAAATATGACAAATGTGGAAAGTGAGTATTGAACAGTTATAATGAAAACCATCAGTCTTATTGTATAACATGTTAATATAAAGGTGTCCATTTAACAGGTAGGTTTAAGCTGCTTACTCGTATGGTTCTGAAACATGTTCGTTCCCCAGAGACACCACATATGACTATAACCACGATCTATTTAGAGAGACATTGGAAACACAGATCATGCTGAATACCACACAAAGAAATTCTCAGTAACCTAGTGCGTATGTTTCTTTGACAATGATGAGATAAACTATAACACAGCGATATTAGTAGATTGTATGAAACGAAGGTTCTAAGAACAACCGACGTGTTACATGTTGTATATTTTACACACAGATGATTAAATCCTAGTATATCCTTATAAACAATGATGTTTTCTCCAATTTCATCCTGGTTAAACGAACATCAAAACTAATATAAAGTAACGACAATACGGATAACTTACCTCAAGATGTTCATTCTTCACGGCTAACCTGAGGGCTGTTCTTCCCAGAGCATCAATACAATCCACGTTCAGCTCTGTGTTTTCTATGAGCAACTTTCTGACAGTAGGAATGTCCCCAAACTCTGCAGCGTGTAAAAACTCTTCCTCCACATCTGCAAGCTGTCGAGATTGAACAGTTTTATATAGTGTAAACGTTTTACCAATGGCGTCAATCTTGTTAAGCATAGTAAACTTTGTCTTCCTAATATTGTTACCCCTCCTGGACTGTCTGCGTCCATGGGTAGGGGTATGGTTTTGCCGATGGACTGATTGAATGGTCGTCATTGTTAATCTATTTCTAAATCACTTAATATAATAAATCCAAATTTTCGTGCAAAATAATACAGGATACAGAATCACAAAACAAGAACCTCTACTTCACTGTTTCTTTCAATTCCTTAAAATAATTACAACACCGCATGCCGAGTTTGTTTCTGTTTCTTAATATTAATTTCAATACCGTTTAGATAAACTGTTTGAAATCGAATCTAGTATGACACAAGAATCCAGCTTCTGTGTGTCCTAACCCCACGTGAAGATGTGTTGTAATCAACCTTTCTTCTATGTATCACATTACACACGCCTAACAACGTTACTATATTTATCCATCTTACGACAGTATATCAGTTACCATTTATGTTTCCCTCAAACAACATCTCTTGATCAGATGTATACGTCGTTATTACATATAATTACACATAAACGATGCGATTTTAATACACTGTGGATATTGTACAAGATATTGACTTCCATCATAGAACTCCAAATTAGTGAAAATAGATGACAATATATAACGTTAATTGTCGAGGAGCGAGGGTTTTCCAAGAATGATATTACTGCCTGGAATATGACAAACAGTTCAACACCATGATGTTACAGGAAAACACAACACTAATCCTGTGTGTAATGAACTCGTAAGCAATATCTTGAGTTGTCTGATTGTGTTTGATTTGTCTATTCTAATGAATCTGCTTTTTATCCTTATGTTTGCTAGTAAAAGGTTAGTTCAGTCTACCTTTGCTCTCCTTTAACAGAAGAACGAGTGTACAGGGAGAAAAACACGGGATTCGCTTCAATATTATAGAGAGTGGCATCCGTTTAAATTGTGTTGAACACTTCCAGAAGTGATTGTTAAGGGTTTAAGACTTAATCACGCTTATAATTTAACACGATTCTTCTCGAATCGATAGGTACATACTACAACTATTCATTTAACTTTATGACAACTGCCTTATGGTTTTCTTCCTCGTTATCCGTAGTATGCCTGTGCGAATAAACCGGTTTAATCAAGCTTTCATTTTCCCTTTGCCAATCATAAAACACTGAAACCACAAACTTGAACTTCAACCTCCTACTTCCCGTTATAGTTTACACACATTCCGTTCACGTTTTCTTTATACAACTAATCGAGACACGTGGTCTTTTAATGCTTTTAACTTGTCCGAAGTTTCCAGAAACGGTTCATCCGCATCTTAATAAAGGTATTCCCATTGCTGAATATGGTGACGGTTTTTAACAGGCGTCTGTAACGTAGCAGCGCTTTTTTCCATCATAACACTGTAGATAATTAAAGGTTTTCACTATCTATGACTTTATGGACGAGGATTTAGCTGCCGTGAGATAACACGTCACATACATCCATGGAATATTGTTTCAATGATTGTTCCACGAGTTACAGTTAAATATCGTGCCTAGTGTGTACATCAGCGAAATACGTTTCCAGAAGGAAACACTTAAAATACTTTCTTACTAATTAGGAAAGAACCGGCTATAAAAGCTACGGTAATTGAATCCAGGACATGTTGTATAATGGCCTGAATCCTCCTTATTGCCATTGCTGTCCAATCTTAACTTGTGTCTCTAACAATAAAATGTAAACATACACTAGGATATTTCACAATGAGTTTTTTTCCATTTTACAATCGTGACGGTTGTTGTGCTCTGCTCGGTTTGTTTTAGCACTTGGTTCGCATCAAGTTACTGGTTTCACTCTCGAACAATCAGGAATTCAAGACATGAGTTTATGTATACATCAATTAGACATGTTTAAGAAGCCCTATTGCGCACAACGAGGTGTCATATTTGAGCTCTGAAGAGTCTATTTCTGTCTAGCAGCGTATTTGCACACCTTCTCTGACTACTAGTATTCAAAACCTACTTCTCTTTTTATCGACAAATAGCAAGACTCTTTCTTCGTTCTTTAGTTGAAACTTAATGCTTTTCATTGAAACAGACATGTATATCTATACCTGTTATATAACCAACCAAACATTGCCAACATAACGAGTGTTTGTCTGCATGCTAGAAAGTACTCCAATGTTTTTTCATGATTCCAGGAAAACAGTTTTAATCCTCAATTAGAGAATTGTGCGTATGCATCGTTCTTTGAAAAGTGGACAAATGGAAGTTCATGTGCGTAGAACGATTTACGGTCAAGTCTTTTAGGCTTATGTATGTTGTCTCTGCATCGGTCAACCGCGATATACAAACATATTTTAAAGTAGTATGCAATAAACTAAGCGCTGTTTTACAAACAACGGTAGCAGTTTCTATTATTAAGCTTAAATGATATACAATATGACAGCGATTCGCAAACAGACAGTTTCAACGCTGAACTATAAGAAACTCATAATCTAAAGATTGTTCTTACACATATAGGCAACGGGACATATATCCCTACCGCCACTGTCATATTGGCCTAGTATATGTGGTCATACGTATCAATAAAGATGTCATGTAATTCGAGCGCGAATAAAAGAATGACTTAATTAATACAAGTTGCTTCCCTTAATGCATGGAAATACTTTTGGATTTCGAATTAAGCCTTTTATACATGTTGATATTGTATGTCTATAGGTTAATTTGTTAACTGTTAACTACTATCACGTGGTACATGTGTCAATGTATCTGTATATCCGCTAAAACATTGTTTCACTGGACTGTAACACATGTGCCGCCACATATCATGCTCAATGTGACGCTTTCCTAAAGAAGAAGCATTGGAATTGTTTTAGGAACGGTTTGAAGAATGTCTACCAAAACAAAAACGAGATGTTCGCACTTTCCTTTAGTCAGATTTTAAATTCAGACATTTCACAAATAAAACCAAAACACAGACAACTTTCTTATGGGTGGGCTTGTCAGTTACGGCCAAGGTCACTGTTCTGGTGTTTTACGCCAAGCTATATTGATATGATACTGAATACGCACTTGTAACACTAGAAGAGTTACATCGACCAATACCATGAGCTGAAACATGCATCTAATGCATCTTCTAAAGGTGCTCAAATGAATTACAGAATATGAAAGGCTTGACTATGGGTTATTGGTTCTAAAACTATCAAAGTGACTACTTTTTTATTTGTTAAAAAAGAAGTATTTCGTTAAGTCAACTTAATATGCTACGACAAGAAGTACCCGTGTGGCTTTGTATTGTATATCGGTGTTGTTCGGTCATTTATATTACACAGTGTATGCAAATGTTCCACACTCGGAACTATTGTCAACACGTAAAAAACTGCTGCAAACAGTTCTAAAGTTAACACTTGCTTCGGAAAGAGGTTCTCGTGATTACAAATGTATGTTACTAACACTGATTGAAGGTTGATGTCTCTTCATTATACTCTAGAGATGGACAATTACGATTCATAGTTTTGTTATTAACTTTTATTGATTGGAATCCGTGTACGATTGACCCCAAGAAAAACAGTATTTGTCCGTAGTTTAGCTCGTGTACATGCTAGGACTATTTATCCGGTTTAATTTGCCTTTATGGCTTTGTTCTATCTATAAATTACACGTTCCTACCACGATGTTATTAGGTAAGCATGTATACTATTCAGTTCATTCTACAGTTTCACTAGTTGGTTACCATGGTAACACTGGTTTGTGTGGCTTCTTAAAGCAAATGATGACTACGAACCGATGGTCATGGTAAGGTAAATGGTCATTTTGTTTAAGCGCCGTGTGTGGGTATGTTTCAGGTGTTTTCTTTTTACAGTATAATGTCTTCAAATTGTGTTAAATTTATATACACATCTTAGATATCAGGTTTTTTTTTATATATGGCATCAAAACAAATAAAATGTGTGTAAGCAAATGTAAAGCGAAAACTCGGAATCCTATATAAACCACGCCCTGCCATATGATATACTACTTGCCGAGTCAGCTGTCATTCAAGATGAACTCCCCTGGTGTATGTTTGATTGCAAGACAAAAGATAGTGTATGTCTTGAATGGTTTGCAAGAGTCAGATAACCTCCAAGATACGTATTTCAATTTGTTTTACTGAAATGTGAGTTTGCAAGTTTGATTGAATAAGCATTTTATCGAACAATGCTTTCGTAACAGTAATAGCTGTAGCCTGTGTCTGCATAGAGTTACAAGTATGTTAGTGATATTCCGCTGTTATTTACGGTACAAGTCTTCGAGGTTGATTCTTAAGTGTAATCAGAGTATGATGTGTTTAAATGCCGATCGTGTGTCCTATATTGCATATTTCCTTTTGCCACGCTAACACCTTCATACACGCGGGCTAGAGTTTACAAAGCATTAGCACTGGAACATGATCGATGCTCGGGAAAAAACAACAACACTGCCAATATAAAATGTATCATAGTTCTCATTACATCTACACTTAGTTAACGATCGGTTATGTCTACTACAGTACCCGTACTTTCTCTCCCTTGTGGTGTCAACATTTCATTTCTTTTAGACATTAATTAATTGGAAGTATTTCTCACTTCACTACCACAATCTGTCTAGAACTGTAAATCACAGTGCTCTATCATCACTTTGGTATTAAATATTAATCAATATTCGGTTACCTTGGCAACACAACTACAGCAAGCAATATAACGAACAAAGCTTAAATTTATAGAATGGACATATAGACACAATTAATGCTTTATTACAATAAACTGCGATCACTATCACGGCGATCCATTGTTCCGCTTTCACAGATTCATTAGTCAGCGGAGATAAATGATGAAAACACCATTATACACGGGGTATTGGTGTGTTGACATATAAGAGCCAATGTATTAGTAAACGTGCGACTCATTATTGGTTCGCATGTAAAGCTCCATCAATACAATGTACATAACCAACATGCGTGTTCATTAATACTTTACAACGTGAATCATCTGAGAACACTAGGAGTAGCGTCCCTTGGATTGTGATGCGTGGTTATGTTGCAAGTGTAGGATCTAGCTTGTTTTTACTGTTATATTGTTAATACTAAAAATAATTATGACAACAAAGATAGTATGTATTTAGAGAAAATTCCATTGGAGAGTGATATGCTTAAGAAACAAAAGTGTGCAACGTCGGTATTATTCCGTAATGGTAAAATAGACACAGTACTATCTACTCGAAACGATTAATATCTTTAATTCTATATTATTTTGTGCAGCTAGCCTCAGTGCGGTAGAGCCCTAAGGTTATTTCCCTGACCAACAGCACGATGACTGTCAATACTGAGGTTACAAAGAGACAATTAATATGCTTTTTAACTACTATAGCATGAGTGAAACGGCATTGATTTCTTCATAGTTTCAATTCAAGTTTATTTGACCTAATCATAGAAAGGTTTAAAAAATATTTACTACAACCTGAAACAATATTTTCCTTTAATATATTCATGACACAGAACCGTATTTCACCTGCGCCTGGTCATGTGTACAAAACGATAATATATGAGTGTTGTGTGTGTGCTTCTCTCGTTACGTACACAACGCATTCCGACATATAGACAAACACATGACAAATGCAAAACAACACAACATGTGCCTATCAAGTAAACACACACCATTAAACGATTCGTGCATTACACTCCTGTGGCTATTAGGTCATTGTGTGGAACTATATTGAATGTCAAATGAAACTACACACGTTTATATTTTAATATTTTAGCTGTTTTCAAAATAGTTCAGTACGAACTTGTGATATCAAAATGTTCGTAAGACATTGACCTAACTATTGCAAATACTAATTTGTAATTGGAAACTCCAGAAAACACGTTTTTGTTAAGATAAGTCTTATGTGACACGTTATTGAAAATTACAAAAAAACATACCAAATTGTATATGATTTTATTGTTAAAGAATTGTTGATTAGCTGCATCCAATCAACCCGTTATACACTTTTTCAGTCTTTCGAAAAATTAGGGCAATGTCTCACGAACGTTTTGGTGTAAAATATTCAAATGTAGAAAGGTTTAGTTTAATTTGGCATTCAGGGAATAAATGTTGCGGTTTTAATTCGCAAGACACCTAATTAGCGTTATTTCACGAAGACATTGACAACTTCAAGTTGCTTTAACATACGATCATAATTAATTCGGAACTACATTGACACGTTTATCACGGTTATTTAGTTTGATTTTTTAAATTCATATTCCGTTTCCCGTAGCGGTCAAGTTGTACCGAGACCACAAATGATGAAATGCACTACAAAGATGCAAATGTGTAACATATGGACCCGACAACTATTTAAAAAGCTAATACAAGCTCTTATAATGAAATGAACAATTAGATTATCAACACAAAACTTGGTTCTTGTTCTAAGAACGTGTATGGCAGTATGATGCTTTAATATGCGGTTGTAATAAACGTACGACACCTTTTGAATACGTTTGACAAGAAATACTGCTTTTGGTTCCTCCCTGCTGAAATTGTAGCCCAACTTATATCTACAATAATTTTGAATCAGCTTTTAACTAGAGAGTATCTTTCAAGTAACTTCACTAGTAGACAAAACATACTTACAGTTTTTGAGTCTGCACTTTGGTTTGACATAAGACTAAGCCTGCTGGATCCCGCCCTTCGTCTCCAAAACCGGGTCTTCCCACCAGACATATTCTGCAATTTCATCATAGAAATAACACTTAGTACGTTTGCATTATGAACATTTTCCTCCTGTTGTGCTCGCCGAGTGTGCTTCTTGTTGAACGCCATTGTTATGTTTGTGTGTATGTATCTCCTTTAGATAATTAAACTTGACTCGACGATCGCCTAGTAATATTTACAAAAAATGATGTTCATTAGCGTATTTGGTAAGCGAAATAAGTAATATCCCAAAATAATACAGTCCATATAGCTGCCTTACACACTGAATGCTAAACCATTCATTTCTTGCAACTAAAGATTTCGTTCTTGAGACTTGATATAAGTTCAAATACAACGACTCAACACACAAATAACAGAATGCATTCTAATGCCACTACTAAGTCGTTCTACAAACGTTTCAAAACGTTTCCAAACATATTAAACGGTGGGTCAGATCATCCCTGTGTGTTCGGAAAACAAAATCCCACAAACTAGTAACTGGTTATTGATGGGCACTAATTCCAACTGTTTCTACAATATCAATCACTGTTCAAACCATTCCTATAGCTAATCAACAACGGTATGTTATGGACACCATTTACTAAATAAGGCTCGTATAATTGACACCACTGATCACACCACATATAACAGTCAGTTTACTCCTAATTATGATATAAGTAATCTGATTATGCTATCCCAGTTTACTC
>ENA-OREC01001456-OREC01001456.1-marine-metagenome-genome-assembly--contig:-NODE-1456-length-12019-cov-12.554848_pt1 | contig 12019 bp, 9 predicted proteins | sample MGYA00248626_ERZ508543 | MGnify/ENA primary metagenome ERZ508543 (study PRJEB26211, sample SAMN05518279) | marine metagenome | isolation source: Puget Sound, Washington, USA | host: Bankia setacea... | reverse complement strand
ATGTTAAATATTATGTACCTGTTTGGACCAAATACTAGAGGTTCATCTATACTTCCCTCCTTGCACTTTTCCCGCCACAGTAAATTATCTTCTGCTAGCACACGCCAATACCGACATGTCTGAGCTGCTTGTAACAAATCTTTAGGCTCCAAGAAGGATAGCACATATAACGCAAGCTATGGGAATATAAAGGAGGCAATGAACAGTCTAAATAGTCCCGGGAATAGAAAGGAGGCAATGAACAGTCAAAATAGTTCCAGGAATATAAAGGAGGCAATGAACAGTCAAAATAGTCCCGGGAATATAAAGGAGGCAATGAACAGTTAAAATAGTCCCGGGAATAGAAAGGAGGCAGTGAACAGTCAAAATAGCACCGGGAATAGAAAGGAGGCAATGTACAGTCAAAATAGTCCCGGGAATATAAAGGAGGCAACGAACAGTCAAAATAGTCCCGGGAATAGAAAGGAGGCAATGAACAGTCAAAATAGTCCCGGGAATAGAAAGGAAGCAATGAACATTCAATATAAATTCGGGAATAGAAAGGAGGCAATGAACAGTCAATATAGTCCCGGGAATAGAAAGGAGGCAATGAACAGTCAAAATAGTCCCGGGAATATAAAGGAGGCAATGAACAGTCTAAATAGTCCCGGGAATAGAAAGGAGGCAATGAACAGTCAATATAGTTCCGGGAATAGAAAGGAGGCAATGAACAGTCAAAATAGTCCCGGGAGTAGAAAGGAGGCAATGAACAGTCAAAATAGTCCCGGGAATAGAAAGGAGGCAATGAACAGTCAAAATAGTCCCAGGAATAGAAAGGAGCCAATGAACATTCAAAATAGTCCCGGATAAATTAAAATCAACTCTTTTCTATATTAAATGATGATGGTATATTATCTATAGCATTTATTTATTTTTTAAACTGGTCATATCTGTATAGGATTATTTTGTGAATCAATATATTCCCCAGCAAACCTTATAAGAACATTAATAACCATTCAAAGGCTACTCAACCAATCAAAGGCTACTCAACCAATCAAAGGCTACTCAACCAATCAAAGGCTACTCAACCAATCAAAGCTCCTATTGTTTCCTTGAGCAAGAAACTCAACCTTCATTCAATCTTTGCTTAGGACTGGTTGGCTCCCTGAACGAATTGGAGCGTGATTTAACAATCAAACTAAAATAAATTGAGGGCCTTATGGAAGATTAGCTTAAACATCGAGTCAAATAAGCCACCTCGTTAATTATCATCAAAACCCAAACTCATGAGTGTTGGAAACTGACATCATTGTAACACTTACTTCTTTAGGTAAGAGTGATATGAAATCTCGTTGGAATTGTGGTTCGATCACCTGCATCATGTGTCGCACCTGTGTCGGCTCACATAACGTGATCAACTCATCCACCGCCATTAGTCGCTCTGCATTACCCCAATCCTGAGATATACAAAAGAGAGAAATCATAACTCTATGTACGTCATAATTAAGATTTCAATAACCAATAAAACTCAAAAGATTTATAGAAAATTAGAGATTTTGATAACAAACATCTGACTATCTGATGACTCCAGTATACTAACCCATTAGTTGGGGGTATAACTACCAGATGTAATTTGGACATTTGCTTATCGGAAAGCCATTACTTTTATACAAGTAAATCGCTGGAAGCAAAGAATGCTCCCCAAATGGCTATTGTCTATAAAAGGCAGAACCTGTAATCTAACACCACTTTTGTACACCAAGACATGACAAAGAAAACAACCTTTTATGAAAAAAATAATATCTATCTAACATCTATGTATGTACCAAGTTTAATTTCAATCCCTTTAGTACTTTCCAATATATGCAACCATGATGGTTAATGGGAAATAACCCAGTAATGTACAGGGTAGGGTTATGGTTCTTGTACACTGCACTTCCTATCAATACCTTTTCGTACTTTCCAAGATATGGCCCAGACAGGCAACAATTATGAAAAATGGTTAAGGGGAGATAACTCAATAAATAGGCAGGGTAGGATTATGATTTTTCTGCCCTTCCCCGCATTGCCATCTATCTATATACCAAGTTTTATTTAAATGCCAACAGTAGTTTAAAAGTTATTTGCCGGACAAGGCACCAGACGGACGGACAGACAAAGCGGCGACTATATGCTTCCTCTTTGGGGAGCATAATAAATGTGTAATGTACTAATTGCTATTTGTTACTCTAGACTACTATGATAATTGCTTTTTAAACAATTTTAAATGTGTGTTTACACAGACACCAGACCTTATCTGTAACCCTGATCTAGTTTAACTTTGGAAAGTTTTTATGAAAGTTAATCTTCCTATGCTAAATCTTAATTGGTTTTGCATATTATCAAATCTTTTCATACATGTGTGTTTATTTTTTCATTTGCTTTTTTCGGTAAATTATTATCTTACCTGGAATTGTTTTAACCAGTCTGCAAAGCCGGGTGGGGGATTCTCTTTAGAAGGAATTCTCTGACGTTGGAAATGATGGACAGACTTCTTTAACGGAGCCTTCAGGTTACTGTAAGTTGTTTGTGGACTGGAACAAATAGCAACATACTTACAATAGCAAGTATATAGTCAAATGAGTTTAAAAGATATTTAATTACAACAAAACATTTTCTAAAAAAATTAACCCCAAATTCCAATAAAATAATGCACTAATAAAACACTGTTTATCATTTATATTTTTGTGGACAAAAATGGTAGTACAAGAATAGGAAAAGAGGCGAAGCTCTAAAATTCCTTTGCTGGGCCACACCAAGTGGTTGCATGGCGCAGTGGTTAGCAGTCTGACTTGTAATCAGTCTATTTGTTACAGCAGCTCAAGTGAGTTTTAAACAAATAAAACCACCTTCACTTGTATGGCATTGAGGCATATCTGTGTTAACAGCTTTCTTTAAACCTGGGTATTAAGGTACATGAACTCTATAATTTGTAGACAACTTACCTAGAAAACGGTGGGCACATCCTTTTACCCGACGGAGAGTGAATATCCTCTCGACATACAGAACCCTTCCTCTTTAACTAAAACAAAATAAACATGTTTTGAATGAAATATGCTATGTATTGATATTACCTAAACCGTTTTTACCAACATCGAAAATCTTACCCCCCTGTTTATGATACTATCTCACAAAACAAATAACATTTTACCGAAATAACTTCAAGCCAATTAAATATTAAGCTAATCTTACACATATAAATTTTAGAAATACTTAAAAAGATTTATAGATGGAACAATTGTTGTCCTAAAAAGTCACATTTCATAAATAGACTTACATGTTTTGAGGATGTTAGTGTACTGTTGGCTATAGGTAGGGGAATTCTTGACCTTTGACCTGCCACACTACTGCACACAGAGTTCAGGGCATCATCATGATCTTCACTTTCACATTCCTCCCCTTCTTCCAAACTCTCCACATCACCACTATCACTAGTTACCTCCTCTTGATTACTCTCTCCTTCACTTTCCAACTCCAACACTGAATCCTCCTCCTTTGGTGAACAGTTTGAAGAGTATTCATGAGTCGGTACGGGACCATTTGGGAATGATTTGGAATTATTTGTACAACTGCTTGTTGAAGGCTGGTGGTCATCCTTGAAACTTTTCACTTCGAGTCTATATTTATCTTTAACACTACCCCCCTCCTTATCACTTTCATTTGCTCTCCCGATAGATAATTTCCTCACCGCTGAACTAGGTTTTGTCCGCTTTAATACTGTAGTATGTTTCGCGCGTTTTAATTCCAATTTATGTTTCAGCCCATATCGATGTGGTGAACTGGCCACAGCAACAGAAGATTTGATATTTGAAAGACTGTCATTTCTTACTCTAATGGCTCTGAAAATGTCAAAATATCAGCTTTCCAAAGTCTTATGTCAAATAAGCTCCTAAATTTTATAAGGTTAAAGCCAAAAAACAATAAACACTGTTTTTAAATGTTGAAGACAAAGTATAAGGTAATTTCAGAGGAAAAGTTTGTTAGAGTAATTGTTGACATACCCATGTATACATGAACTTACTGACTGAGAGATAACAGACAAAGACCAATCACAAGGTGAGCTAAAAACATCCTGAAAATCTGAAGCTATGGTATCATCTATTAGCGAAGCACCTGGACTTACCGTAATTATTAAAAATCCAAATATAATACCATAAGATGATTTACTGCATTATTATCCTGTCTATACATCATACATAAAATTGGATAATTACAGATAATTAAAAAATATAAATCTAGCTTAGGAATCTAATACTGGAATCAGAAAACACGACTGACTTTACTTGAATAAGGAACCATTATGTAGTTTATATTTATAGAAACAGGTTTACAACAGATAGTTTGTTTATATGGTGTTCCTAGATAGATGATTGAAGAGTGAGTGTGAGGTGGGTACATCATTAACCAGTTTAAGTATCTATCTTTTTATTATGCCTTTTAGAAAGTGTACATTCAAAGCCTGAATTCCTCTTTCTTCTGCTTGTGCTATATCCTTTACACAGATTATTTACAAACAGTCAAGACTGTTATAAGCTTCACTCAAATAGGCTAGTTACAGACATTCACTTATAATGCCCGAAACTTGCTTCAACCAGGAAATTTAGTTTGGAGAGAAGAGTCCAGGAAAGTTACCTAAACACAGAATTGATCTCAACACTTAGAGAACTCTTTCTAAAATTGACAACAAAACAAAGGTTAGAAATTGTAAAGGCAAAATAGGTCTTAAGATACTGTCACGATGTCATATCAGTTGCTGACATGATTCTGGAAATACGATGTTACCGCATTGTAATTGTTTTTCGTGTAGTTCAGTAAACAATATTAAATTAAAAGTTTAAACTTAGCCCTAACATTTGGGTTTTTACTTCATTTATGTTATTTCAAACTCCATCTTTTTACACAATGATTATAACATGAATTACTACCAAACGATTTGTGAGTAAAAAACACCCTCCTACCTGCTGGCCCTGCGTGAGGTATTGCAGCACAGGTGACTTCTGTTAAGGTCAAGGACACTTCGACCGACCCTTGGTACTTCTCCAAGGTCACTTACTATCTTAAACCCACCTATGGCCTGTAAACAGTAATAAAGTTATCATTTATACTTAGCTTTCAAGAAAATGTTTTGGACACAGAAGTTTAACCCTTGTTGCCCAGTATTGGTTGGTTCCCTGATCTAATTATTAAATTCAGTCAAAATCAGACTTAAATGGTTTAGTAATATGATCCAAACTTCAATAGTGCACAGAAGTGTAATGCTGTATACTTGCAAGTATGAGTTACAAGTAAAATTGTTTACAAGAGAGTTTTCATTGTTTCAATTTGATTAACATTTGTGGCGAGGTATTTCAAAATCCTTCTAGGGGTTCAATAGTTATGGAGTGGACACGATTTGTGACTGACAGAGAGATAGACAACTCAGTAAATACAATACATAATTATTGGACACAATACTCACAATATACCATTGATTGGATTTTTCATCTTAATAAATTTCGGGGGAGAAAAACTGATCTCAAAAACTATCAGATTTGGAATCAAATCAGAGCAAGCTAGACTTAACTATCTACATTGCTTTACCTTTCTGTATTTGATAATAGCTTCAGCTTTAAGGTGTCCAACTCCTAGAAGCTTTTCAAAGTCCTCTACGGTTGCAGTGTTTATGTCTAGTCGGTTACTGGCCATCCTGCAGGGGTTTCAATAAACCTGAAAATATCAATAGAAAAACCAAGTCAAGTGCATTCTTATTCTAATATAGTTGGTTACAGCAGTTTTTTGTTTTTCCTTTTACTATTTGTTCTGAATTGTTCACGCCTTTTAAGACTTTATACCACTTTCACATGAAACTAAAACAACAATGCTGTACTTGACTCTTTCAAATTAAGATACCACCCTGTGATGTGAAAGTTTGAGAGTTGAAGCTTAGTCTATACAACAGATATCACTTCTTTGGCCATGATTTCTTCAGCTGGATATTCACTTTTACAACTGGGCTAATACACACATGAATGTGTGATCTACACTGGGCTAGTACAAATCCAAATGCTGTACATTAAATAAAACAGGACTGCATGGAGCTTGAAATACTTCTTTCTAAGAAGTGGTGAACAAATAGGCACATTCATTTGACACAAATATAAACATTAATTTTGCTTTGAAACCCTGATGCAAATGGTATTGCGCATAAAATCAACAGTTACTGTCCTAGCCAGAGATTTGAGATTTTTATGTATTCTTTTATTTTAATATGCTTTTGTCCAAAACCATGGCTGATGCTCCCATAAACCATGTTAAAAATAAATGTTGGCTGTATTGCCTATATTGTAAAATGTGTGAAAGTCAAACAGAAACGGAACCCTAAAAGCGTTGTATTACACAGTCAGGCTGTTACAGTCCACACAGTGTGGATTTTTCATTTTCCACCGGACAATTGCGGGTAGGGGGGCAGCAAGCGAATGCTTGCGTACATTGTATATCGAGAACCACGGACCCGTCAAGTTGTTTACATACATGTACATTATGCTTCCAAGGTGAAATGTACATTGGAATCAACAGTGGTTTGATTAATTTGTCACTTTTCTGCATTATTTGTTCTCCAAAAAAAACCGAACAGGAACTACTAATATCTTGTCACCTGAACGAGCGGAAGTCCGCCGTGTGTTGCCCCGGGGCTTGAGAATCGCCCAAATGAGTGGACAATTTAGCTGGTCGCGGCGTTGAGTGGACAGTCAGAGTGGTGGTCCGCGCTAATGAAAAATCTTGGGGTCGGGGGGACTTTGAAAAATCCGCACTGTGTGGATTGTAATTTAATAAACACAGTCAATCGAAAACGGACACTAACACTGATGCAAAGGGTCTTGTGTATAATATTCCTAACACTGCTTTTTTAATATATGCAACCCTAGACGGTAATCTGCTGTAACAACACCAAGTGTGCCTCACTCTTGATTCACCAATTATTGTCGTTGTTTAATTTAATTTGCAGGAAATATAGGTAAATCCCAGTACTAGACAGCTAAGAACAACGTGATTTTCACTTTCTAACAATGTTTTTCCAAACGTATAGTCTAGTCAAATGTTTACAGATACGGAAATTGATAGGAGCCTTGCTGACAGTCTGTGCGCGATCTGTCTCATTAAATTATTAGACGCATCCAACATTCTTGTTCATTTATTAAATGCTGGTATATCTCTATTTCCACAGGTCGTAACCTTGACAATCCAATCAAACATTCAGAATCCAATAACTTGTGGACAGCTATTATGATAGCCATATGTTTGGTTTTCGTAATTATGAAAAATTCAGAGATAAGATTAAGAGAGACACTTTCTGTACCTATGACTCTGCACAGCATTTTCTAAACATGTCTGGCTGTATGTTATGAATAGCGACATACACTTTGAAAACCCCTTATGCACCTTTCGTTTTCAAACAAGTCCTTGACGGCGGTGATGTTAAACATCTTTGACATTGGATGTCCGCTGCGCTCCTCATCCTCTTATCTTCCCATAACCCTCCCAAAACTGCTTGCACCACATGCAGATGGATATTTTCCTGACTCAGGGTAGCTTCCACAAAGGCGTTGTTTAACATTTCAATAAGTTTCTTTTTTAAAATTCCATTATTTGATCACCGATCGTTGCTCAACAATCATTCAAGCACCTGGTCGTAGTCGTTTACTTAACTGAAGTCATATTTTAATATAACATCTGATGATCACAGGTGTCATGCAAGATGTTGGGAGAAACCTTACATGTGTGATGGTTGGCATGGGTTGAAAATTCGATTTTACAGACGTTTTGTTTTGAAAACACTTTTATTGAAAATGACAAAATTTGGGCTGGGAAGACGATGTTACCATAAATAGGGAAACCTTTTCTTGTTTGATTTTGAAGAAAAAAGTCTATAAATTATTGGATTACTAGATAATAGATGTGTCAACATTGTTATAAAGTTTTAATGCTCTGCTTAAAACAATGAAGAAATGTGAGCACCTTTCCGCAAATTATTGGATCACCCCTCGTATATATGTTAATTTTCTTGGATAAAATAGCTCACAGCTTCGGATAGATAGATTGGTTGCACACAAGGTAAAACTGGCATGTGCATTCTTATGGCTAATTGGAGGATAATGATCAGTCCATGCGAAACCTCGTCTGTCACAGGTCAATGTCACGCAAAATTTGTCTGCGACTGGTATAAATTTTGGGTTTACCTGTCACAATGACAGGCACCTTTTGTCCAATTTTGCTCTATATTCAATGATGTGACAGGTAAAAAATAGCCATGACAGGTAAAAATTTAAAAATTATCTGTCAGATTGTCCTGTGGTATGAAAATAGTTTTCGCATAGACTGAATGATTTGCTTAGTATCTAAATAGGCTCTGCTTGTTGATTTCTCTCTCAAACACCATGTTTTACCTACTTCAGCTAGGACTTTGATTGACACCAATTGATGCAAAGGCAGCTTTTGCCACAGGTCAAACAAACTAGTCTCCTTTGATGATAGATTTTTATTTTGAATTGACATATGCTGCCCAATTATTTTGCCATCTATTTATCCGAACAATCTCTTGATTGACAAAATAGTTAATAGTATCGATAGAAATTTGACCTTGGTGTTTGCAACAATTGTGATCAGTTGATACTATTGTTACACCTCATACTGATACCAAAATGACCATAAGCACCGCACCAGCTCCCTAAAATCTCTGTCATTGGGACAGGGGAAAGTTGGCATTCTGCTTTCCTTTGTGTTGACATCTATTGTCTGTGGTTTCTGGAAATTCTAAACGAGATCAATATAGACCACATACCCTATTCATTAAGATAAGAACATGAAGTGCATAGCATATAACACTCAAAATAATGCATAAGAAAGCTAACGTCTAAGTGAAAATATTTTTTACTTCCACACTAGAGTCAAGGGAACAAACGGTCGATCACAAGGAAAACAGAACACTTGCTTTCATCAACAAGTACCTCCCCTGGAAACGACGCGATTCATTACAGAAACATTAAAAATCAAATAAAAATACTTACATCATTATTAATATTGTTTAACGTTGTATTTTAAGGGAAGATGTCTTATTTTTTCACAATGCCAATTTGTCAGTGGCCATTTTAATTCCGACGTCAGACGAATCACACCGAATGACAATCGGAACCAATCTCCCATGCAGAGTTGTCGTTCTTTGGGTATTCGGCCGCTTCGCGACCTGGACGTTTCGCCTCTAGACGTTTCGCCCTAATCTCCTACGCAATGACCTCCATTGACAAGCAGAATAAATATCTGCCAACAAGATTCTTGTAAAATGCACTTATGTTCTAGATTTTGCTTTTTAAAGGCTATTTTTCTTGATCTAGATCTATATATATCTTTAGTTGTGACATAAAAATAATATTAATATTTGAGGTGAAAATACTGTTTGAAATCGGCAATAGATATATATATATAGGGACTATATTGTTGTGTACCAATTCTAAGTTATTTGGTGTATTCATCCGATAGAATGAAAAAAAATGATCAGAACTTTTAAGGATTATGACAAGAACATCGTATTTAGGGACTGCCAAATGCATTTTTTAAATATTTATTTGAGTAGAATGGAAATCCGTCATTTTGTTGTCTGGGAGTTGGGAAGAGTGCTTTGTTCTGACTGTGGTTGACCATTTGGTTAGATACTTGCATGGACGCTTCTACACCAAAAGGTTATGTTGGTTCTAATACAAGTTGGTGAGATGAAGTTTGATCCTTCTAGATGTGAAGGTTTCCAAGCTAAGTTCATCCAGCATAGAGGTCACGCTACTGGTGTTGAGTGTGAAACGGGAAGCTCTGCGTTGGACTATTTCGATCGAGTGCTCATGCTTTTTCTGAAGCTGGGGCACAATATTCAAGGTTGGACTTTACCATCGTGATATAGGCGTTTGTTCTTGTTTCTGTTGACGCCGATTGCATGTTACGTCTAAGGAAGCCCATCATGTTATTTAATTGTTTTGTTACTCGGTCAATGTGATTACTCCTAGCCAGATTTGACTGGATGTCGATGCCAAGGTATTTTGTCAAATATTTTATTTTATTTTTTATAATATTTTAATTTTTTTTTTTTTTTTGGGGGGGGGGGGGATTCCATGCGCCATAATTGTTCCCATTCTACTAGTTTTACTAGGTCATTTAGGAGAATCGCTTGGTCTTCAATACACGTGTGCGTATTGCCACGAATTTCACACGTTGAACTTTCTGTAGGAGGCGACGGTGGGGAACTCGATCGAAGGCTTTTTAAAAATCTAAAATAATCATGTCCGTTTGGATATACCTTTGTCCAGCGATGAGGAGAGTTCATGAAGGAGAGTGATAATCTGTGTTTCACAGCTCCGCCTGGCTCTAAACCCATGCTGGCAATCAGTAAGCATGTTGTGTGTGTCAAGATGTATGGCTGACGATACAATGCTCTAGCAGATTGCAACATAATATCATACTGGTGAGCGACACTGGCCTGTAGTTGGCTGGATATTGGCGTGCATTCTTCTTATAAATAGGTGTAATATGTGCATGTGGCCAGTCTTCAAGTACGATTCCTTGGCTGAGGGACTTGTTGAAGATTACGGCTAGAATAGGGACTAGCTCGATGACACACTCCTTGAGAAAGCAGGCTGATATATTATCTAGACGGCCGATTTCCTTGGGTTGAGGTGCTGTAGGAGTTTCTGTATTCCGTATACGGAATACAGAAACTCCTTGTGCTTCACCTGGTTCTTCATGTGTGAAGACAGACTGATACTGGTGATTTAGTATGTTAACTTTGTTAAGAGATTTAAGTGATTTAAGATACGACCAAAATGTTTTCAAGTTAGATTGTCTATTTTCCAAATCGGGTTCAATCATGTTGTCAATATATGAGTGGTAAGACACTGGGTTTTTTTTTATTATTATTTATAAGAGTGTATATCCTTATTATCTTCATTTTTGCCATTTTTTCTTTCTTATTTATTCACGGTTTATGGTTCTTCTGGTCCATAGCTTGATCATAATTCGTCTGTTGTCACAGTATTAGGATCTGGCATTTCACTGTAGAATTTGCTCAAACTCTGCGTTCATGTAGAGCGATGTAACAGTCCTAGATTGTATTGGTGTCTTGTATAGGCGAAGACTAGCCTCGATGTAGATGACCGCATGATCCGAAATACTGGGAATAACTTCAGAATTGGCGACAAGTGTACTGTTGTTTGTTAAGAATAAGTATAATGTACTACTGGTGGTATCTGTTATTCTAGTTGGTTCAGTGAAATTGTTAAAGAAATCTGTCATTTACAATCAGTTAGTTCAGTCTATATATAGTCATATACACGGGTAAATACGAACCGGGATGTTGTGGTAGAGGTATCCGTTTGATTGAGGTATTCGTTCGATGAACACTATTAAACTGTCTAAACACATATGGTTAATGAATAGTTTGAACTAATTTATAGTTGTTTATTGATCGAATGTACAATGCCGTTGGTTCTTCGTCATCGTGTGCATGTTGCGATAGAAATGGTGTGATTTTAATGTAAAGTTCAATAGGAGAAAACAATTTTTAAATTATGAGATACATTGTAATTTTTATTACTACATCATTCTTGTAAATTAAATAAGTGTGCATGTTTTTTTTACTCATTGAATTAGTTGTACAAAGCAATTATCTTATTGTAACAATGTTTGTCATTTAAACATTTAAATTATACATATACATGTATTAAGAGCGATACTATTATCGACTTCGAGGAGAGACCGACAATTCGTTTCTCTATTTTAGTAACCTTTTTTATCGTTTGTAACTTCGTTTTTCGTTTAGATATGATTTATTTTAGGTTTTGATAGCTGTCAAAACACTCGAAGGTTTAAAATTATTATATGACGATACGTCACATTATACGACGATGCGTCACAATATCTGCCTAAAACAGTCCTCTATTTATGTAAGCGGACTGTTTTAAAAGTACTGTGTTATCAAAACATC
>ENA-OREC01001455-OREC01001455.1-marine-metagenome-genome-assembly--contig:-NODE-1455-length-12020-cov-11.976388_pt1 | contig 12020 bp, 5 predicted proteins | sample MGYA00248626_ERZ508543 | MGnify/ENA primary metagenome ERZ508543 (study PRJEB26211, sample SAMN05518279) | marine metagenome | isolation source: Puget Sound, Washington, USA | host: Bankia setacea... | reverse complement strand
TGCGATTGAACATCTTCTCCAAACCTTTTTACTTCTATGGTTATTGTATTCGCATGTTCAAAGATTTTCGGATCCTCTGTGTTCGGGTATGGGACACGTACAATACCCAAGTATATACACTGCTGCATTTTGTTACACATGGGTACATACAAAGTGTACATGTCGGGTATACCTGTATACATCGTTAATAAATGCTTTGGTAGACATAATAAATCTTGATCCATCGAGCTGTTAGAGCATTCAGGTGTGTCTAATTATGTATGTAGTCGTCAAGTTGGTATACATTTGGTGGGTAGTAACTATATAGGGAGGCAAACACTACACCGTTTCTCCTTTAGAGTCTCTCTCTCTCTCTCTTTATCTCATCGCTGTGTTGTTTTTCTTCCCCGTTGTCCAACCCTAACATAAAACACATCTGATTCATTGATTAAACCCGTAACAACTGTCCATCTCGAGTTACCTTTTCAACGAACTGTTTTGTAATACTAACCCGGGTGGCATCTGGTGTAGTCTATGACTAATAGATGTGTTGACTACCATTTTTCGTTTAAAGGTAGTTTAAAATACAACATGTGCACGTTCCTGTTGACATACAGAAGAAAGAACATTTACATGGATTAAAGTCATGTTTTTGTGTGTGAATAATTGTTTCGATCGTTTGTTTCTTAGCTTGAATACAATACCTTGTTACACGTGTGACATTTTGTAAATCTCATTTGTAATAATAATTATAGTGAACAAAATCCCTAATTTGTGAATGTAAGTTAATTTGTACCGATATGTTAGTGTTCATGTTTTGATCGACTTAACGTCACATTGATTCAACTATGTTCATGCGATCAGTAAAGTTACCCGTGTTCCTGAACAACATAACCAGTACTAGGTAATTCTTTGCAAATATTACTACTTGTTCATGGTAGTGACCCCCCCCCCTCCCCCTCGCGCCCCTTGTACTACCTTGTTTGGATCATCAGTATATATAGGAGGCCTTTTATTGTTTCAAATAATTCGGAACTCGATGCTCGATCCTGGATTCTCTAGATCACAGATGAGCGCCATAGCAAATGAGCTTATACGTTAGAAGGACAACAGGAACGTCTGGTTACGTGTTGGTTATGTAATAATTCTGAAAGACAGCGCGAAAGTCTGGTTACGTGACGGTTACATAATCATTCTGAAATACACCACGAGAGTCTGGTTACGTGACGGTTACATACTCATTATGAAATACACCACGAGAGTCTGGTTACGTGACGGTTACATAATCATTATGAAATTCACCACGAGAGTCTGGTTACGTGACGGTTACATACTCATTATGAAATACATCACGACAGTCTGGTTACGTGACGGTTACATACTCATTCTAAAAAACATATTGGTCATGGAATCATGGTACATGTAACTACCTCATTGACTGTTCTATAATGTTCTGTTTGCTGCTACTTATGTGGAGCGTTCACGTGGAACTTGGAATTTCTCAATGTCATGGTTGATCTGGTACAACACGGTGAGAGGTGACATCAAAGAGAATACCTGTAAACCAGTAATTTATGACGCTAATGAATGATAATTTAAAGCAAACATATGCATAGTCATTAGGTACTTGATACTGATGATGGCCTTCAGATGTCTCAGTGACAATGTAGTGTGATTCTGAACGTAACATAAACATGACTAGACAAAAGCAAGACAAACTTTTCTTCTTTTTTTATGTCGTCGAACATACTTGAATTTGACCTTGTGTATGTATACCAATTTAAAGCTAACAGCAAAGTTTTCCTCTCGCTTGTTAATATTGTCAGAATTTCGAACAGCCTTTTGTCCTTGTATATGTATATCAGTTTAAAGCTAATCGACGCATGTTTGGTATTCCTCCAACGTCGAATACGTACTAGGAACCATTTACTAAAATCAGCAATTCCAATCAAGCCGGAAATGTTTCATCCTTGTTTTTTTGTAAAGGTCACTTTCGCTCTGATTCATATCAAGGAATAGTTCTTCGTGAAAAAAGAAATACGGTGATTGAAATAGAACTGTTTTTATGTGCTTATTTATTTAATGAAGTTAATATCAATAATTATTGTATGCAGACACTATCAGTGGTTGTATATCATATTAGGTTACAGGCATCGATTACAACTATTGTTTAAGAGAAAACTGATAGCGTAGAACTAGGCCGAATGTGTTGTAACCCAATAACTGTCTTCTAAGACATGATTAAACTACGCGCCCGGTTGGGTTACATATATATTGAGCTATTGGTCTAATCTTAAGGCATCAATAGGTTCCTGATATACACCATTTTACTCAACTGTTATTTGCATACTCATCTGAAACGAAACCTTTGCCCATTTACAAACACGTATAGTTTCATTTATGACATATACACATGTGGTGAACGAAAAGAAAGTATAGCATATCCAAATATCTGGGTAAAGGAATGTATATGTTAATAGGTTTTGTTATTAAAACTTTTATTTGTAATTCCTGAACGAAATATAGGAATAAGAAAGCAAGCATACGAGTGGTGAGAGGTGGGGGGTGGGGTCTGAACAGCTTGTCTCTACGATCTACACTTTAGGAAACAAACCCTGTCTTTATGTCGATCAACTTTATATAGCCATTTTGTGTTCACATATTCTTCGATTATAAATCTATGGAACAGAGTTATAGGGTTAGCTATCACGTGTTTACTGTTGCTTTCCTTCTTATTTATCTTGGCTTATAACTGAAATATTGACCATTTAAGAATGCATGAATTATGTATGCTATCACGCCCATTTCGTTTAATTTGGCCCATTTCGTTTATTTAGACTGGTTTTAACAAGTTTCATATTCCAATATGTTTTTCTTCACCATGCCCAATAATCCATTATAGATCGTTCATAAAAAGGGCGGCATTTAATGGCTTGTAATTACTAATCACTCATGTAAATAACTCCACTATGCAAACTTTGCACAATTAAAATGTTACAATGACTGATGCATATGTACCGAAGGGATCCCGTAAGTATTCGTGAATCTTCGACATCCACGAAAACAGTCGATGATGCAAAAGTTTACGTGTATTATCGTCATTAAACCGAATCCATATTAGGCGATTGATGGCAAATTAAAAAAATAAAAATAAAAGATTTAAAAAAAATAAATATCTGGTAGTCTTCAGTATATTCCGACAAATAGACGAGGTTTTGGTTACGATAAATCCCCACGCATTTTTGCCGTTATTTACACATTTAACAGGTTTACGTTCTATGCTGTTAAAGATCGATGTGTTCTTACTCATGAGATTTTTAAAATACAATGTAATAAATCACCTTAACTGTTATTGATGAATTCACGCCATTGCTATTTTCCGTAGAACACAAGGGGCTTGACGATTGGTACATGAAGACAGATGTATTTTATGTAGGTAACGTTTGAAAAGAATGGTTTAATGTTTTTGTCAGATCATCGTGTGTTTGTACCTTTTGTCAAACTCGTCAATATTGAGGATATTAATAGTTTATTTTCTATTTAAACACCTTTATACAGTTACATGTGCAAGTACTGCAGGTGTATGCTCACATTTTATTTATGATTTGCCTTTTCAAACGCAAGCAATTCGTCAACAACACCAGTTCAATACAACAAGTAAACACAAAAACAATAACAACAAAAGAAACTGATAATACATGTATCAATTTGTCTAAATACACAGGGTTAAAATGATGAAAAAAAATCCTTTTTCAGATAGCATTTTAAAACCTAAAACACATTGTTTTTAGTGGTGGACCAATTGTTAATGTGATCCACGATATTTTCTTCAGGACGTTCGAAAGCAAGAGCAACATGCATTGTACGTTTCACTATCCTGCTAAGGTCCAGAAACGTATATTATTTATTAGTTTACAAGAAATTTAAGAAATCAGAAACCCGTTGCTTGTTAACCAGATTTACAGCGCTCAAGTTGTATGAACAATATGCATCTTCACACGGGTGTAATGTTAACTCGTAAGCACGTTAACACAGGTACTATACAAATAATACACAGTAACAATCAAATATTATATCACATAGCTAAAGCATAATAAACGTGTTTGAAAAGGAAGGATCGCTTTCTGTTATTCATGATTTATGTAGTCACACTGTTAATGTATTTGTTGTGACTGCAGTCATTTAGCAAGTCGTTCTCTCCTTTGTTGGCCTGATTCATCTGAATAGGATCGAGAGTGTAATCATTCCATTTGTCACCTCTTTATCTGTAAATAGTTCCGGTGTTGGGGCAATTTGCAGATGTTTGTAACTTTTTGTAAATACGTGATGCGGGGAAGTTTGAAGACGGGGACGTTAGCTGCATTCCAATAAGGGATCCGTTAAGTTGCAAACCTCAAGTGTAATATAACAGTTATACATGTAACCACAAATACCGACCATGAATAAAGACTGCTCCACAAATAAGACCATATTTTCTTTGAAGTGTGGTATTTTTTTCTTTTTAGATTCTTCCTCTTTTTATGTCAGCACTGCTTAACACACTGTTGCATGGAACTAAAGTCTTCTTGTCGTAGTGTTCCAGTGCTATGGTGTACCTGTTGGAAAGAAACAATCAAGAATAGTTCATCTCAGGATGCCATGTGCTCTTAGTTTGGAGATGCTCTTTCGTTAAAGTTAAAGAACGGTAGAAATTAGTATAGGTTGACGAAGTGGTCCTTATTCAGAATGGTCTAAATACGAAAGAATGGTTCATCTCATGATTCATTGTGGTCTTATTTGGAAGATTCTCTTTGGAGTTAGGTTAAGGACGGAACACATTAGTATTAGTTGATCAAGTGGTCTTTATCAAGATTGCTCTAAAAATGTTATCTGTGGGTACCATTAAGGTATGGTAGATGTTTTAGCGAATACAGACACGAGTGTAATCAAATCACCGTTAAAGACGTATTCTATAAATGTTTGTTTTGATAGATTTTTTTGTTATTTACATACATTGCAGGAAATTTAATGCCGAATTCAACAAGCTAATAAAAACAATAGGTACAAAAATAATCGATTGTTTGTTGTCTAAGTCGTGATTTCGATGCGCAAAGAAAACTGCGGAAAACACCTTTAAGAGATGCCAGGTTGTTCGAAAGGTTTTGAGATGGCGATGTGTGTATGATACATGTACATATTCGTGTATAATGTACTACCTTTATTTGCCACCGGAAACAATTACAGTTGAAATGTGCAGGGCGCTAGGTATTGTGCAACAACGAGGCGTGCATGTATCCGAGTGAGTCGTTTACCTTGGTTGCTCTGCAATTAACTCTCGTTTTATCTGTTGGCTCTACTTTTAACATTTATAATTCCCACTTCACTGCATGGCCTATTTCGAAAAATAATAAATTGCGCACGTTCAAATGAATCCATATGTTCATAACACATCTGTTGGTACCGTGCTTTGAGCGCTGGGCTAGTTATGTTGACTTATGTACACCGGGTACCATTCGCAGATGATTTGTCACTAGGCAACGACAGGAAATGATTCGAGTTTCCTATGTCAAACCGACCCATTTTTGTCAGATTTTTATATATTATAATACATACTTAGTTTTAAAATAGGAGTCAATTATGGAGTTATCTCGGCTTTGGGGTTGATAAAAAGGAAACGAGTTGAAGAACCGTCAAGCAAATCGTTCACGTCCTACATTCTTGATATCTGATACCTGAGAAGAAGTTAACTGATTAGTTGAGAACGATGTGTATACATGGGTAATTTCTTTTCTCTTCACGTACAAGATGGGATGCAACCAGATAATGTCTTCATTACGCTTTGGTGATTCTTTCACCATATATATTTCAACAACCGACTTTTTTATTTGTCTTCAAAAGGAGATAATGAGGTTGTTGATGCCGATGGCGACCATGGTAACGTTGATATTGAAACGAAGATACCATTTCTGTAACGTACCGGGAGTCAAGGAAGCTATGCCCAAACTCAGCAACGTTTTAAGATCAATGTTTTATCTGTTAGCGCGGAAACATGCAGTAATTTCGGTGGAGTAAAAAAACAATTTGGTATTCGGTACACATAAATGTTCATACTTAAATGTTATCAATATATAGTGACACCATGTAGAATAGGTGTGAGAAAACTACACATGATGTAGGTATATGCTGTGAATTTCAATAAGGTAAAACACCAAAAGCAAACGCTCAAACTCGTTCAGGCAAGAGAGGAAAGGACAAAAAATCTGACATGATAACCATCTTAACCGGTTGGGCGTAAACGAGAAGGAAACTTAAAAGTCACAACTTGTTCTAAAGATATTGGTATTAAAACTTCCAAAGCGTGCTTTCTGACATGTCTAGTCTCCTAACGCACATGCACAGTTGTCGTTCTTTGCAGTGTATTCTACTTGTCAGAGGAGGTCACTGCGTAGAAGATTGGTCTGGCAACCGTGTTTTCAAGCATGTTCGTAGCGTTATTATTATGTTGCATTACGTTTGTATTCTAGCTAGCCCAATGATGGTGGTATATAGATTTAGTAAAGTGGCACTTGGATTAGCATCCTATATATTAGATGCATGGACTAGTATTTTAATTCAAGTACTTTAACTGTCTTAAGGTCAATATCTAATTTCTGGTCTGAATTCAAAGCTTCCTTCTTCAGCAGTTCCCTCTATTAGTTATAGGGACAACTCTGTACATTTGCATGAGTGCTCTCCCTTTTGGGTAGGTCTATTCATTACGTTTATCCAAGAAAACTACCATGTTAACTGTTTTTATGTAGACATGCGCATTCTGATTGACAGAGCACTGAAGCATTTCTATATTTTATAGGAAAGTCTAATTTAATGTAAACATGGAAATATATTATTGCCCGTAACATTAAAGGAAAACATAAATTCAAACATGTTTACTTCATACATATACCGAAATACCTACCCAAAAGGGAGAGCACTCATGAACATGTGCAGAGTTGGCTCTCAAACGAAAAGAGAGAATTATCCTGTACTTTGTATTGGCTTTACTCGTACGTATATGTAAAAAAGATACTGTATTTGGGTATGCATACATATATGATCACTTTACCCTATTTTTGGAAGAGTTTTGTACACGTGTGTTTGATACATTGACCCAATAATCGGAGACTCAAAGATACCTTTTGGTTTACAAGCCTTGTTTAGCGTTACTGAGTGGATTTGGTTAGGGTCAATGCTGTAACAAAAAGGTCTGTTCTTCGTGGCTGATAAAAATGATAATGATGTTGTAACTGAGCATATTTTGGAAAGTTTTTTTACTTGTACTTTCTGTTCACCTAAACACGTGATTTAAACGATGTACACATGTAGCAGATGCGATTGAACTGGGCCTAAATGTCAGTGAACGATAAATTAAATAAATATAGTTTTGAGTATCATGCATTTATCAAATATTAAGTCACTCTTTCACACGGCTGTCTCAAAGAGACTTTTAAATTTTGCAGATAAAAAATGAAACCTTTATTTTACATGTATCATATCTTTACATACATACTACAGAGATGTATTTGTACGAAAGCGGGATTCATTTATTTATTGATATGTTGTCACTCAGGTCAAAACTTCTAGGACATTGTCAAGCGTGGTGTTATACAATCCCGTTTAGATACGTGATCTGTCTGTCTCGGTATACGTGTAGTATAGGTATATGTATTATTTAAGAGTTCTGAGACATCTTAGAAAATAAATGTACTAATAGAAAATGTCAACTCTATATCTGTCTCAAGTCGTACATACTCGGCTAATTCCGTGATAACTTGTAATTCACAGAAATAGGCCGAGAAGTTCCGTATGCATTTGCCACTAGTATATCTGTTTTCTTGCGTGTTGATGACTGGTCTTTAAGGTTGCCAACCCTTCACTGTAAATGTCTCCTCGCTGAATGAAATGATTGTTTACACGTTCTTATCCTTCAAAATGTCAAGAGGCTGAGAGTTTAATTAGAGATTAATTGTTTCTGCTATTTAGAAATTCAAACATGGCTCTACACCTGTTTTAATGGTAGATAAAACCACTTACGTTGCCATATTAACATTCCTCGTGCGTGAAAATAGTGCACACACCTTTCCATGTGATTTGTTTAAATGTCGTCTGCTGCTACAATTTCAAAAATGGACACAGCTCGTTACAATGGATGTATCAATACGCGAGATGAAAGAGGTCAAGGTATGATGAACTTTTGAAATGCCAGTCGTTTGAACATGGATAGATAAAGCTTAGCACTTCCGTTCCCGACAACAATTTAAAAGTATAATAGAAGTTGCAGGAGTTATTAGGGTCCTGTTAACTTAGTTATACATGTAGCCAGGGTATTTAAGATAACACTGGTTTCCTTTGTACTCATTTAATATAGATACATGTGCAATTTAGTCTATACACGTATACTTTATAGGCTCTATGTATTAAGTTTCCTCCTAGTGTTTTACTGGAACGCCATGGTTACAGAAAAGAGCATCTTCCTATGTTACCTCTTTATACTACATTGAAGGAATGGGAACAATGTAATTTAACACAAGTATTGCCTATGACATCTGACAAATGGATATAGATCTACATGTACATGTATACACTTTAACGCCTGTATTTAGCGGCCAAAAGAAACCCCTGTCGTCTGATGATAGAACATTATTAACAATGTTCTGTCGTTGTGTTTGGGCCAACAAAAGGGGTGAAACATGTTGGAATAAGTTTCAAGTGTCGGATGTTTGTTTTCCCCTTAAGTGTGATCTGTGTCCGAGGGGTTGGCAAGAAAGGCGGGAAAGTTGATAAAGTCGTCTACTTATAGTTTACAAATAGTTGTATCGTGTTGGAGGGCTGAGTCATAACCTACAAAACAAGGTATGGCACCGCAATGGGACGGACAAAACAGTGTCTATAAAACATGTTAATGTAATGCAACCTTTATAATGGGAGTGTCGTGACTTGAGAGCTGCTAATGTTATATGCATGTAACAATTAGAGTAAATGTTTCAAGTTCTTCAAAATTAAGACGCCGTCGAAGGGCACGAGACTGCTGCGTCTTAATCGTGAAGAAACTGAAAATGTACTCTAAGCATCTTTGTGTCTTTTCTATTTTTGGACCGACAACAGTATCTCATTAATTAAGAACCGAACATTAGCTGAAATCATCATGAAATAGAAATAGAAATGCAAAATATAGGTTAGACACTAACTGGGGTTTTCTTGCAGTAGATATCATTTTGTTTTTAACCACACCTGGATTCGACAAATACGGAAATGAACATGTTGACCGACTTGTTGTGTGCATCCATGTTCCATATGTGCAGTAATGAATTATGCGGCATGAACTCGGGTTATTCAGTTTATTAGTGACTGTGGCTTCTTCCTTCCGGCGCTTTATATACTGCTAATGATACAGTGTTGTACAATAGAAACCAGGCATATAGTACCCAGCGTGACATTGTTAAACGTCCATGATAATTATGGTTCGCTAAGTCCGAGTATGTTTGTTTGGTATTTAAACTAAAGAAATAAAGACTCGACATAAAAAGAGTTGCATAAAACCAAACGCATCGATCTAACCGTCATAAACATAAGTATGTAACTGCACATTTAAACCATGGAATCACCTTTTTTCGTTGTATCCAATGTATGTAAAAGAGAAATAGGGAAAGAGAAATACCTCTTTATTAACCTCTCTGGGACAACCAAACTGGTGACCAAGCGCACCACACGATAATCTGAGCGCACATTTGTTTAACGATGATAGTTTTCAAAGACTGTATACCAGGTAACACACATAATATTACATCACCTCAAAATCCCATTTTAACCTGCCAACACCGGGATGGGGAGGGGGAGGGGGGTCACGACAAGCTTGGTGGTTTATATCCAGTGTCAATTATTTATGTAAACAAGAAGACATATTTTAGGACAAAACATTTTTTTCGGACGGGGAAGTCCGAATACACGCATTGTAGCAACTAAGCGATAGTCAAGTTTATCAAATATATCATCTCTCGACAACAATGTGTATAGATCTTAACTATTGTTCACACCAAACCATATCTGGGCAACCACATGCCTTCAAATCCTATACAAGCCAAAATCTATCAAAAAGACAAATGCCTGTGAGGGGAGTTGAATAGTTGAAACGGTTCGCGATTGTAAAACTGTAAGAAAAATGTCCGCGTAACTTAAATGCAATGTCTTAAACTGGCTACTAAACTTTAAAAGGGTTGGTGATAAAGGTTAGGTAATATTGAAGTATTCAACCCAAGTACGCAATGTTTGGCTATTCAGCCTTGGGTTTAAAGGATTTGTATAGGAATGTTATATTCAGGTCCGTGTTATGCCGTATCAGTACCGTACTCTAGACTGATACGTAATAACGTGGTCAGCGGATTTCTTTTTAAAACGAGGTTGCTTAATGGTGCATTCTGCCGCAATATGAAACGATGTTTTGGGAGTTGGAACTACTAAGTTTCTTTTTAAACGAGGTCGCTTTTAGAATTGTACATTCTTCCACAATTTGAATTTGATGTTTTGGAAGTTTGAACTGCTGAGAAAATTAAAAATTAACAGGTTGTCTAATGGTGCATTTGGCCTTAATTTGAAACGATGTAAAATGCGGCGCCGATTTATCATTAACTAATTTTCGGGCCCCGATGTCATTTTCAAGAGACTATTTCGTGTCGTATACTATATTATACTTTGAAAATGGCATACCATAAATAACGGAACACAATAATCAGGTTCAATTGTGTATTTGCTCAAATAATTATATAAATCGTGACAAAACAACTTATTTGTACAGTTACATTAATAAAGATGTGCCCCCTCCCCAAAATTACTTGCCGGCCAGCTTGGGAGGGGAGGGCCCACCGTGCCCCCGGTAGATTCGCCGCTGTGTTTATTAGAAAAGAATTGAGCTACTTGTTGGTTTTTCAATAGTATTTCTATGTTCAGGTGATTTTGTTCTGAGGTTTGGAGATTGTGTTTGATTATTAATTTATTTTTATTTTGTGTATGTGTGTGGTGGGTCAACAGAAACTATGAGAGGAGGAAGGCCTTTACATCATGTTAACCAGTAGTGTATATGCTTTGGACGCAATTGTTGTTATTATTAGACAGTTTAGGTAAATGGTCACGTATATTGCTGTATACTGTCAAGGGTCAGGATTAGAGAAAATGGGTTTGTTTCTCCACTAGAAGATTTAAGACAAAACACGCAGAAAGAATTACATAATTTAATATTGCATTGTGATGTGATTAGGGAAATATAATATTGATTGAGTCGAGAGTTTAGTGTCTGTAGTTACACGTTACATATTCAGTATACGTACCCCTGTTCAAAGCAAACTATCGAACATATAGACGTATCTAATTCATGTTTGTGATATTTATATAATGTTTAAACCCAATGAGTTACAGTTTGAAAAGGGACATCAACTAGAACACGTTCAAAACGTCAATAGAAACGCGCCTAGTAATGTCAATAGACGGCTAATGTGCTTACATGTTCTCTCTCTCGGCTTTGGCAATAAATCGAGTTGTGTTTCCTCTCCATTTTAAATGTAATAGTGATAGTGTTCTCTGTTCCTCCACATATGCACCCCACATTAATTCATAGAAAAGTACATGCACCTATGCCTTAATGCAAAGCAGTACTAAGTAGTAGTAAAATAAGGTGTCAATGTTGCTAATTTCGGACATGGTCGTTAAAACAGGATGTCTGAAATCGAGTCTAAGACGAATGTTCCCATGCCCTTCACACAAATCCACCATGTACTTTATGCTACAGCATTTATAGTCACATTATATACTAATTTAGTTAATTGAAAAGGGCCGCATCTGAACTAACATTAGTGTATATACCAATTCAGTGAATTAAAGAAAAGTCCCCGCCCGCACATATCATCGCATCGTAAATATAAATAAGGTAACTGAATGTGAATGTACTTTTGCGGTGTCTTTGAGTTTTTATTTTGTCAGAAGGTTTATAGGCTAAAGGACATTTGTTAGATTTGTTTAAGTCAGAAATCTTTGCA
>ENA-OREC01001454-OREC01001454.1-marine-metagenome-genome-assembly--contig:-NODE-1454-length-12022-cov-11.890498_pt1 | contig 12022 bp, 8 predicted proteins | sample MGYA00248626_ERZ508543 | MGnify/ENA primary metagenome ERZ508543 (study PRJEB26211, sample SAMN05518279) | marine metagenome | isolation source: Puget Sound, Washington, USA | host: Bankia setacea... | reverse complement strand
AGGGCTGTTATATATGCAGTTATTACTGTTGCAATCTGTGTATAGGGCTGTTATATATGCAGTTTACCCTTACTGTTACAATCTGTGTAAAGGGCTGTTATATATCAGTTATTACTGTTGCAAGTGTTATAGAACTTTACTGAAGTAGCTGAACTTTACGAGTGTTTACTGTAACCGTATGCAGCAATGCTATGCACAATGAGTGACTTGTTTGAAGGGACCGTGTTATCCACACAATAGATGTATAATCCAAGATTCCAGTATGTTCGCTGCTTTGGTTTGCAACAGTTCGCTCCCTTGTGAGTAGGTAATGCATTGATGTTTACGTTGAAGGGAATGACAAACATGTATTGCTTCACGGAACAAACTGCGCATATCTCATTAAGCAGAAGTCAAGTTGATCGTTCACTGTATATAATTTGATGAAACGTTTTGGCTTAAACATATTTTATTACTGACAAAAAATCACATCAGTATAAACATGCATGTATATAATTTATATATACATAGCAAAGGGTCGAACGACAAGTTCTGTAACTTAGTTACTGCTCTTCTTGTCCCTCCGTGCGAAAGACTAACTCCGTTGAATCTCACAGCCGTATTAAGATCAGCTTCAAGCAACAGTTCTCGATGTAAAGACCACCTCTTTTTAGAAGTCAAGTTATGATATTTCACGAGGTGGTCGTATTATTTAAGTTTCACAGTAAGGACGATCAAGCTTTCAATACTAGCACATTGGAATCGTGTATACACAATGCGCGAACAAACACGTTTCCAATTTAAATGAACAAAAAACGCGTGTAGAGACTAAGCCTGAATTAAAACCCCACATCTTCACTGGAACACACACGACAGCATGTATTACTACAGAAAAACAACATATTACGCAACAACTCGCATGATCGTCAAGCTAATGGGATAGAAAGAAATACAAGTTATAAAAGAAAACACCGATTCCACAATCAGGAGAACCCCAAGTAAAGTATTAAAGCTACATCTAAACTACACAAATCACAGTGTTTATTTGCTGAGTTCAGATAGCATTGAAAACAAAAGTATGGTCACACAGCACGATTTGTCCACCAAACACATCTAACTCTGGTCAATAACTATATCTTTAAGTTCATACACTTTGACGTTACCTGACATTGACTTATTGGCTGGATGTACAACATTGAGTGCTCCGATAGTGTATGTTTTATTAAACTGGTCTGAATAAATTAGCATGTATTTCTCTCATTATACTTGTGTCAATATCTCCAAATTCATTGTTGAATGATATCAAGTTTATCATTTAAAAACGTGTTTTTTTAAATCATGTAGCTAGAATACAACATATTTCAGCTATGGACGACTCACGTGCTAAAACACACACGTGCACATTCGGATGTATGGATATGGTACGTACATGTACATACAAGTTGGGAATTTGTTCTAAACTTTTACACGGTCCTTTACAGTTCTATATAATGTTAGATCAAATGGCGAGGTCATGTGCGTACATTAGATTTATAAAGACTTTCCTTTATGAAGCAATGTAAATTCGAATATGCGCCAAGTAAAGCCACTTTTTTACAAAATGGTTACACCTGTCCAGTACTACTACTAGATCATCTACTACTAGCGATTATTGACGCAGTGTCACGGGTAACGACGGCTTTAACAGCTGAATTCTTTCTATTTTCAGTTTCTCATACTTATATGTAACCTTAACACAAACGTTAATCGTGCATGTAAAGAAAAAGGTAAATCTATGTTTGTATAATATATCACGTGTATTTTGGCAAATTATGTTCAACACTGTACAAGGCCATTACACATGTTTACCAGACACGCATTAGATGTAGTTAACTAAGAATGTAAATGTTTGTGTTTGAGCAGTACGTACGCATCTTATATCTTATCTACCACAGTTTAACAGTAGTCTAGTTACCAGTTTACCCGCTAAACTTCCAAAGATAACTGATGTAGATTCTATACCGTTTAACTTTAAACCATTGTATATTTAGTATTTATCAAGGACTTTGTCACAGTCGAACAAGAACTGAATTGTGATCGAATACACGCCCATTTAGCCGAATCAATCTAGTATATTTCTTCTTACATACATATTGCATGACTAATCAACTGTATATACCTTCTTGTTGTTTACTTCAGCCTTTGTTACTTGATTCCTCCCTACAAACAAACCCTCATTTATGCTTAACCTGTCCAACCAAAGGACACGTTCACTTTTATGGGCATACCCGTCTTACAGTGTGCACTGAGCTGATAACAAAAACACACATTCAACTACAAAGGCCACGTCGTCTAGAATCAAAAGCACATCCCAAATAAGGTTGGTATCTGCATGGGAACGATTTGATCTGGATCTAGATCTTGTGGTTGTCATGAAGATCTAGTTTAATACCCGTGTACTGTATAGATGTGTATGTTTAATTTGAATGTATTTTGACATAGATATATAGTTAACATTCGAAAGATGGCAATGCTACGACGTGAATGCTTACTAGTGATACAACATGTGATTGTGTTAGTAATATTTATATCTAAGTCGCATGGAAAGGGCTCGTCTGTTTCTTACAATAGTGGTACCGGAGTCCTCTTATTCGGGAGTAATGATTTAGGATGGGCCAACATAGTAGTGACTGATCTCTACGCCCACCGTACTGTAAATGGTGAACTCAACTCCGAATGTCATCCTGCTGGTGTTTCATCTAATGTCAGGACCTCGACCTCTGACACTGACTGTGTAAAAGTTGAAATTGAGTCTACACGGTCAGATATTGATGCTGGGATTTGTTTTGACTTTGGGCAAGCGATGTGGTACGGTGGTTCCGAGCTGCAGTACCAAAGGTGGCCAATCCAGAACAACATCTCGTTACCATGGCAACTATACACGACCAATGATATCGTCCCGTCTAATCAAACGTTCGGTAATGTTTTGGAGCGCTACTGGCTGAATTCCAAGGGCGTAGGAATATATATTGAGGAAGGGGTGCCTTTACATGCTACAATATTCGATCATTCAAATGGCAAAAACGAACCAAGGATGTGTCTATTTGCGAGGAATCGTCCACAGGCTACAGAATCACATCCACCAAGCAGAACAATAAATATACATATGTGTTTAACTGAGAATATCCTGCAGACACACCAGCTGATGACACACAAGTTCTTCAATTACCCTGAAGGACATCCTGACGAGCGAATGATGAAATCTCCAATATGGTCCACATGGGCGAAATACAAGACTGACATAAGCGAGGATAATATTCTGCAGTATGCTAGTGAGATAGTTGAACATGGATTTAGTAATTCGCAGCTTGAGATTGACGACATATTCTCAACACGTTACGGGGACTTCGATTTTGACCCGATTAAGTTCACTGATCCGAAACGAATGATTAACAAATTGAAAGAACTGGGATTCAGGGTCACTGTTTGGATCACACCCTTCGCTAATGAAGATTCAGTGGCCTTTAAAGAGGGGTTGGAGAAAGGGTATTGGCTGTTGGATATGGCGGGCGAGAAACCGGCCCTTGTAAACTGGTGGCGCGGAGTAGGGGCCATCTTGGACGTGGAGAAACCCGAGGCAGTAGATTGGTACTTAGGCAGACTTGAAGAAATGAAGTCAAGCTACGGTGTAGACTCGTTTAAGTTTGATGCAGGGGAGTTGACGTTTGTGCCAGAAGAACATGAGTACTTGACAAAATGGACTGATCCAACGATGTACACGACCAAGTATGTGAAAGCCGTCAGTAGAATGGGACCCATGATTGAGGTAAGGACCTATATCAGTGTTCATGTTACGTCCTCGTCGTTTACAGTTACTTTAATGTTTTTTCAACACTGTTTAGTCAACAGCATGTTTTGTTCAAATATTCTCTTTGGATTATGTGCTCTTCCATGATGTCGTTGGCCATGACCCGGTGATAAGTTTAAGCAAGTTGTGTATGCCTTGCTTGGCAATCGAAGTTTTAAAGTGTCATATTGTTTATAGCTTTGGAAACAAACTCGCTTACACTGCCAATCTGAAATAAGTTTGATTGGTTGTAGGTTCGCTGTGGATATCGTACCCAGTCATTGTCAATGTTTGTACGAATGGGCGACAAGGAATCCAGGTGGGGTTTTGACAACGGGCTTAAATCTCTTATACCCACTATACTAACCATGGGCATACTTGGCTACCCGTATATTCTACCCGACATGATAGGAGGTAATGGGTATGTGAATGGAGGGGATAGCGACCCATTGTCTGGTACAGTACTACCGAGCAGAGAGCTGTACATTCGATGGTTACAAATCACAGCGTTTATGCCAGCGATGCAGTTCTCGTTTGTACCGTGGCAGTATGACGATGAGGTAGTGGACATAGCTAAAAAGTTTGTGATGATACATGAAGACATTGTGACCCCCATGATCTTCGAGGCGACGAAAGAAGCAGAACTCAGGGGTTAGTGGTTTGAGTTGTTTGAGTGTGGTATACTAAAGGTCTTGGAAAGCACTTAAAACTGATTCTTAAAACGCACTGACATCAACTTTCCTTAATCAGACATTGTTTAAATATTGTGGTTGATATAAATTGTGGATATAAAATGAGTATGAGACCTGTATATTGAACCTATCAAATGAATGGCTACAAATGACGCTTTCGTATTGCACGTAACTGATCGACGTATCAAGCAGTAACTCCTATATCATAACTTAAATGAATATAGAGAACACATTCACGTTTTGATTATAGATGAACTTTTAATGTCCTTTGTTTCAGGTTATCCGTTGATTCGTCCATTATGGTGGATAGCCCCAAACGATCTTTACGCTCTAGAATGTGAGACCCAGTTCTTGGTTGGAGACAACTATCTTGTGGCACCTATTTCAGACGAAGGGGCCACTGAGCGGGACATATACCTTCCTCAAGGGACGTGGGAAGACGAACTAAGAGGGGACTCAGTTAAAGGAGGCGTTTGGTTGAAAAAATATAAAGTAGGAATAGACCAAGTGCCGACCTTTAAACTTGTGTAAATGAATCGCTTTTGTCGTCTAAAACTGAGAACTGACAACAAAATAGTTACCTATTCGAGCACGTGTCTTTGATTGTGTTTACATGATCAATGTTTCTTTCGATATACGCAGAGCCTTAGCTTTCATGGTCTTTTAAAATGACACGCTCACTTATGCAGGCTGACGATAGCAAACATGAACAAGTAAATACTATGAACGATATAGGCTCAAATGAGTTAGTATAGATCAACACTCGTACTTTTGTTGTTGACGGATTTTAAACATGAATAAAATGAAGGACTTTACACGAATAGTTTCACTAAACACATGTACATGTACCAGAACTAAGTAAACACTGAATACCGGTCAAGAGTATCCAATTATGAAGTTTCACTGTACAATACTATATTTAATTTCATACGAACAGTGTTGGTTATAGATTGTTTATTTTGTGTTTAACAGCTTGAATGCTAAATCAACAAAAGAAACACAAAAATGTGTATGATATTACTGTATGTGTTTATGATATTACTGTATGTGTTTATGATATTACTGTATGTGTTTATGATATTACTGTATGTGTTTATGATATTATTGTAACTACTGTATTGTTATTATTATGTACAAAATATTTTACATTGTAGTATATATGTATATTTATTTTTCTGTGTTCGTAATTGTCACAGCCAAACATTATATCACGTTATTTAAAGGAATACTTTAAAATATGTACACGGAATAACCGTCTTCCTGTGTAAATGTTTTCAGTCGGTATACATACACTTGAACATTATTTTGACAGAGCTTTTTTTATGAATTTTGCTTGAAACGCCCTCATTCGACGAATCCACGCATCTTTATTGAAATATCGCAGTCTTCACTCTATCCCAAAACACGTCCATGTGAGCATTTTTCTTTGGCAGATCAACATATGTCTGATTTCTCATTATGTCTAAAACTTCTAGAGGGAGATTGTTTAGTGGAAAGTCCTCTATTTTGATGACACACAACACTTCTCTACCAGTATTAATACCTTCCAAGCGAGCCATGTTCATTTCAAACTTGCACCACCCACTTTCGGTGAAGCCTTTTGACACGAGGAGAAGCGTTTTACTTGACGAACTTATTGCACGGACTACATTTCCTGTAACCGAAGTACCACCTTGGAAATCTCGCTCATGCACACACAATCGAACGCCGCGCTTTTCTTCAAGTTCTGGTATTAGTTTATTGACCAAGAACGGTTTGTCAGTGTCGCTGTAGCAAACAAAGGCGTCGAATTCAAAGGAGTCACTAATATTGTGTAGCTGGATGTATCCCTTCAGTCTGAATTTGGCGGAGTAATACATATATCGCAAGCTCCACCTATGTCTATAAATAACTGCAGCAATGATGACAAAACAGACTACAACAATGGATAAGATCGTGCCTCCGATTAAAGGACCATAATTTATGCATTCCAACTTTAGTTTATAGTAGAGTTGTATAGGTTTTGTCAGGTTCCCAGAATGATCGTCTGGTAACGTGCATGTGTAATCAGTCCGTGACAGAAATTTAACCTTTGGAGAACCCAGCCATTTGAGAAACTCTATACTTTCACAATTGCATTTGAGTTCATTATCGGACAAGTCAACCACCAAATCATGACATTTGTTCAAATCCTCCCTAATCTTGGTACCTAGATATTCGACCTCGTTCTTGTCCAGGAGAAGCGTTTTCATGGATTTCATGTGGTTCACTTGGATATCAAACTGCTTGACTCGGTTACCAGACAGTTTTAACCCCTTTAATTGAGTTAATCCACGAAAAACATGCTTTGGTAGCTTTCTTATCTGATTTTCTGAGATATCTAGTGTTTGGAGATTTCCCAACTTGCTGAAAATAATCCCCCCATGATCTCCCTCAATATCAAAGGCAAGAAAGTTCTGTGATAAGTCCAGATGTTCAAGAGTTGATACATTATGAAATATCGTGCTTCCAATTTGCTTACAAGAGTTCATGGAAAGATCGATACTAATAAGTTTTGTAAGTCCAAGAAAACTGCCTTGTAGCGTCCGGAACCGGTTATTGCTCATATAAAGATGGCGAAGCTCGTTCGTTGGATACACACTAAGACCGCCCTGTATCTCCATGTCCATTTTAGATGAACTGAAGTCAATTGTTTCTACGTTTGGGGGTATAAGGAGTGGATCGACTTGACTCCATTTTCTTGGAACATGTGGGTTGACAGAGCGTTTAAACACATGGTTATAAGAGTCCAGAAAATGATTGATCCCCTGCATCGACGCATTCAGAACTCGAACGTTTTGGAACACCTTCATGCCCAGAAGGAAGTTAACATAAGGACCAAGTATCATTTGGTTATCACTGACACTAATTGTTTCCAAAGTGGTATGTACTTTATCAATGCCCTCAGTTTCAATACTAGATATTCTATTTCGGTCAAGTACCAGATGTTTCAAACTCAAACTGGCAATGGATTTAATCGCTTCTGTTGGTACTCTTATGCAGTCCCCAATTCGAGGCTGTATCTGTGTCAGAGTTAAGTTGGTAAAGCTCGACCTATTAAGCCCCATTGAAATGTTAGACATACTTTTAAACCCCAAGTGTTCATTATAGGACAGATCCAACGCCTCTAGATATTTTAGCTCACCGAAACTACCGCTCTCAATTTCCTCTATGCCGCAGTTCTGTAAGGCAATGTTCGTAGCTGATGGAACTGTTCTTATTAAGGTTGATTTCATTAGAATCTTCATCTGACACCTGTAAGTGGCATCTTCCACCTTGTATACTGTCAACTGTTTAATAGATCGCAAAGGCTTTGTAAAACCCGACAGACCGTTTTCATCTAGATCTAAAGATAGCTTCTCAAGTTGTTTCATATTTTCTAACGCTGGAATCAACTCTTTAGTCGAATCGTTATAAAATCCACAAAGATTCTGCTGAATTTCAAGTATTGTCAGATAGGTCAACGGCATCAGGGTCTTCTGGAAAGTTTCTGTATATTTGATTTGATTTCCAGTTAAGCGTAATTTCAACAAACTCTTGAGGCCATCAAAAGCACGCTCGTCTATTGTTACAATAACGTTAAATTCTAGATTTAGCTCAATAAGTTCATATAGGTTTTTAAAAACTTTGTCTGACACATGTATCACTTGATTCCATGCAAATTGCAGTATTTTAACATCGTGTGGGATTATATCAGGTATGGCACCGAAATGTCTGTATGCGCAATCCATGATGGTGTTGTTGATGCTGCAGTCACAGTTATGTATGGTCCGACAGGGGTTGTTTACTTCATGGTAATCAGATTCTCTCTCCATCCAAACTGGACCAGACTGGACAGTGGTTAGTAACACAAGAAGGCACGTGATGAATAATGTGTGCGCAGCTTTACAGGCCATGTTGATCGTGATGTTCTTTGCAGTTTGTGATTTCAAGGGACTGTGTAAAGGTAGGCCTGAAATGAATAAGAAGACAGTATCTGACTGCGGAATTATGTGAGGACCTAAACAATAGAAGAAAACAGAAGTAGTAGAACAATAAATGAGTTAGTTACTGGAACTTGTATCGTTGTGATATAATAAACCTTCATTTATCAGGTACTGAGACACGATCAACCTGCATGGCCTTGTACACACTTGATAAGGACACACTCTAGGCTATCAGACCGTATTATCGAATATACATCTTGGATAAAAAAAGTTATAATAATTTTCAGAAAAACGCACTGATCTGTCGTACATCAGATGTGATTCATTACTTATATGTATATGTGTTGTAACAAATTACGGCAACCTTTATAAGATAATTACAGGCATGTTCATGTAGATGTTCAATTGACCTTCGAATAGCATTTACAGTGCAAACTTTATAAAACAATGAAACATTTGCTTGATGTACTTAAATTAACACTTCTCACTTGTTCTATAGTTCAAATAAAAATACTAAACACTTGAACACATGCATTTGGTAGTACACGGACAAGTGTATAAGTATTACGTTGTGATTGGCTGAGGCGCACATGACAGTAACACTTGACTGAGATTCAGCAAGTTATTCTCAAGTCTCCGTTTTATTCCTTTCTGTCACATGCGTTCCTACCCGTCGTCCATAGAGGTACAGGATATCGTATGATGTATTACGGACACTAGTTTAAATGATTAGTTGTACTTAATGTGACAATCAGTCATATATTGGAGTCTATATATGCTGCCTCAGTTGTGTTAACATAAATACACAACTCGAGAGATGAAAGCGAGAAGTGTGTATTGTGTGTGTGTGTGTGTGTGCGTGCGCGCGTGTTTATATAAGTGGTATTGCATAAAACGCAGACAATATAACATATCCACATTCATTCCTCGAACCATGTAAAGTTAGGATATGAGAAGCGTATTCTTTTGATGCAAATCTCGAGCATGGTAATAAAGATATCGACTGGGGCTCCCAGTATGTGATCAACTCTCGATAAACTAAAGCATTTCCTGCGTGAACTGTTTGTTTCAAACTCGCTTAGTCTGTCGTAAGAACATACACTATAAGGACATGTATAAACAAGTTTACCGGAAAGCAAGCAGATCTAACTTTTTAATTGGCATACCACTGTGTTTTGTTGACCACACACGTCTTAAGACATAATTCATTAACTAGAGAATGCATAGTTTTGTCATCTACCACTTGATCTTCAATTATGTCCGTATGTCTCATTTTATGTCATTTACACGTGGATCGTATAAATTATATGACCCAACATTTACACACGAATTTCAAGAATGCACAAATTGTCAAAAGTCAGAGGCGTCCATACATATTCAATTTGTATTTAAAACAGAGACACCATGCAGGTTGCTTTGCTCGTATTAGCATTGGTTTGATAGAACAATAGGTGCAATTAATACGAACAATCTCAGACTAAAATACCGCTGACACTAGTTTTACCAAAGCGTTGCTCAGAGCAAATCTGCACACAAATCTAAAACTTGAATAATACAACACCTAAACAACACAACAAACCCAGTAATGGTTAGAACTTCACTGAATAAAACCCGAACGTATACAAAAAATAGTACAAAGAATATAGGATATTAACATTAATGTTTCACTTACTGTTTTGTCTTGTCCGTGAATCTAAGAAGATATATTTCTCCTACTGAAGCTGTGAGTTCATTTTGCTGACACTCCGTTTTATAATGAAGGATGTTAGCAAATCACCAGGTTGCATTGTAACAGGAAACGATCTTTTCTTCATATAAACAGAAACAAAGAATGAGTTGGTGTTTTATCTACTTGTGTTTGTAAGTGGTAGTGGTTTTATATTGTTATATCTCTTGATCTGCTTGGGTCCACACTTGCTCACATGTCGGTCTTTACAAGTATAACTTAAGAAAGCATCACAACAATGCCGTTGCCAACCAGGACCCGTTCATTGTGACTTTGACATAGTTGCTTACTTTCTCACGCACGTACTCTCACTTAGTATTGTGTTTTGAATATGTTACAAGCGATATACTGTTATGTACTATTGAATAAAGAAGTATGTAGGACCCTATTGCACACACACACATCTCGATATGATAAACTCGTGGCGCTCACATGCTTTCAATAATTCGATGTTAGGCAATAACCCGGTTGAGAATTGATCTTCAGGTACAGAGAAGAGATAGTAAACCGTGTTGTATATTCTGACAAGACACTAACACATGACATGGTTTTCTTGAAACTCTTTTGTTAGACATTAGAGGAGAAACCATATCATATGCTTCTTTTATAAAACGGCAACAAACAAATAGGCAAGAAATGTTAGAAAAGGAAATTAATGACATTAGAAATAGTTTTTGGACACAGATAAACTTGAGAATTTTTTTTGAGATCTTCAGGAATTCCGTAAAAGACTGTTAAACTTATTTTTGCAATTTGGAAAACAGAAACTACACATCTAAGATTATGAATAAACTGTACTCTAAAAATCGCTGTCTGCTCACAGATCAAAAAGACATTTTAACAGAAACACAAACTACTATAAGGACTTATACTCTCAAACAGATACTGACTCTGTAGATTTAAGCGCCATTATTAACAATGAGAAATTTCACTAAATTAACAAATGAGGAAAGTCTCATTTTGGATCAGCCTCTTCAATATGGGGAATACCTTTCAAGTTTGAAGAAAATGTCAAATAATTCTTGCAAAACATGTTTTATAGCTATTTATGGGGAGGTGGTACCGATAAAGTTCAAAGGTGGACTTTGGGTAATTGATATTAATAAATTCATTGTTGCTTTAAAGATAACCTGGTTAAGAAGATACTTCATGTACAATACTAAATAGTTTAAACTAGTTAAAGTCATATGTCCTTGTATTGCGGATTTTGATAAGTTCGGCTCTGATTATACATGTAGTAAATTATACCTAAATGCCATAGATAATGTATTCTGGAAAAATGTTATGGAAGGGTACATCCAATTTAACAATAGTCTAGAAATAAAAACTTGACAAGACTTCCATCAGTTGCCTATATGGTACAACAGTTTGTTTAAGATTGGAGGCAATAGCTTCATGTACAGAAATTACTTTGATAAAGAGATAACTATTGTTAATGACCTTTTAAATGACAACGGAGATTTTTCCAATTTTAACACCTTCACAGAGAAATTCGGCATTAATACCAATTTTCTACAATATAATAGCATACTTAACTCTATTAAAAGAGCCCGCAACATTCTCGGTATTGGACAAACTGACAACAAACTAATGAACCCGATAATGCCATTAACCATTAAACTCATTACTTGTAATACTAAAGGATGTAGAAGTATTTATGATGTTCTTATTAAAATAAAACAAACCCCCTCCTCACAAGCTAAGTGGAGAAGAGATTTAACTGTCAACCTCAATTTCAATTTCATATATGACATTCCCTTTTCTTGTACCCTAAATTTCAATGGCTACAATATAGAATCAACCATAGGATCTTAGGAACCAACTATCTACTTGTCAAAATGGGAATCAAGAATAG
>ENA-OREC01001453-OREC01001453.1-marine-metagenome-genome-assembly--contig:-NODE-1453-length-12025-cov-13.688400_pt1 | contig 12025 bp, 7 predicted proteins | sample MGYA00248626_ERZ508543 | MGnify/ENA primary metagenome ERZ508543 (study PRJEB26211, sample SAMN05518279) | marine metagenome | isolation source: Puget Sound, Washington, USA | host: Bankia setacea... | reverse complement strand
TGGCACTTATGTTCGTATTCATGTAATCTTCTTAGATACAGATACAGTGTGTTCAACAAATTATCAGATTTTCACCCAAGTCATGTAGCTGGTTAACATACCTATATCTACTTTAAATACCTAAATCTTACATACACTTGATTCAATAAACAACCTGCTGATTTGGTCTTATTGTAAAAAAAGAAGAAACATAGTCAATTCACAAAAATGTCAAAAATATTCATTCATCATATCAAAGTTTTATAACTCCATGGATCACGCCATAAACTTCTACTCTTCATAAATCCGTCATAGTTACAAAGTTTCCACACCCAGTTAATATCTAAACCAAAATATTTTAAATCCACGTACACTCCTGAATATATGTAGCTCAGCAACAAGAATGCACAAATATTTAAACCTTAAATCATAATGCAAAAGGATGTTGTATTATACAGTGTTTCATAAATAGGACAGTTAAACTGCACACCTGTACATGTATGTAATAGTGTACAAATACCTTAGATCAAAACCAGTACTATTATAACTAGTACTATGTTGTTACAGTAATCTTAACATTCATTGTATTAACATATCTTCTGTCACTCTAAGATGTGTATGATAACATATAAAGTCTTCATTGAACTTAATCCTTTCATTAAAATTCACTGTCCATCCTCCCTTCTTGTATTGTCTATACTAATTCAAGAACTCTAATAGTTAAGATTTACATATATAAAATTCATATTAGAACTATGCACAGATTTCTAAAAGGGTAATAACTAATTTGAGCCATCCTCATGAAGATCTTCAAGCCCAGTTTATAAAGGGGCAAAGATATCTTAATAATGAATAAAACAATGCATACCTACTTCAATAATAAAAAAGTTGCCAAAGAAGGCGAGCTACATACTAAACTTCAAGTCAACGGGTAAATGCAAAACTGTTCTAAGTGCTATTGAATAAAGAGGCAGATAGAATATGTTCGCAATCACCCCTCAACATGCAAATAGTGCACTTTAAAATGAAATAATAGAATCTATTTATAGCAATATTTAATATATATATATGTTGCCTGCCGGAGATGAAATTCAAACCTTTGGTGTCCAAAAATGTTCAAAATATGAAATCAGATCACTGGTATAGTGTTATATGTGTACACAACATTGCAATCACATCTTCTTTAAAACTGATAAGATTTATTTCACAAAAACCTAAACTTTCACAAACTCTCACTGCTCTTATTTCCCACACTACTATCCCTATCTCATCCTTAGTTTAGTGCTGGTTATATTTCAATGACACATTATCCCTACCATATTTATAAACTATTTCAGCAGGAAACTTCATCTATTCAAATACTGTCACAATATCTATAGAACAAACACTTAAGTTGTAACTCTTAGCCAGATCTACTTCACTTAAATTACAGTTGCACTCCAACTGTCACCTTAAAAACTTATAATCCAAAAAACTTATATCTCACAAAATTCACAAACTTCCATATCCGCTAACTTCACTTCGCTATTTCCCCCTATTTCTCATCCTAACCCTACAACAGCTGTGTCAAACATGGAGATAAACTACTAAGTCAAAACACTTTTTCAAAATTGCTGGTCCTAATTTTATCACCAAGTTTGTTAAAATATACACAGTCTATAAATCTTGTACTCTGCCCATAAAGTTTCAAAGCAGTATCAATACAGTTTCCTGCCTGTAGTTAAAAATATTTTGTTTAGTTTCACTACTTTTGCAACAAGGCTCTACTATGTTCCAACTAAAGGTAAATATCACATACAATACTCATTTGTTAAAAAAAAAATAAGTATCACAAATTATAAGCAATTTCCGAAATCATATTCCGTCAATGTTTTTTCATTCACCATTTGTGAGAGTCCCTTTCACCACCAGTTTCAATCACTTTAAATTAGGTTTACATCTGCAAAACTTCACAGTATCCACAAGGAGGAAAACTGGTCCATTACTTTTCATAATTCAACACCCAAAATGATCACTAGTAATATATAACATCTGTATGAAAACCCAATACGGTATTTAAAACTTAGTATCTCAACACGATACAACTACAACACCAACACCAACTACAAGTGATATATAAACAACACACTGAACACTGCTACTATATACACCATTAATACAACACCTAGTAGCCTCTGATTCATATATACTACTGTCTCATTTTAAACACCCTCACTTTTGCTATTTAACACCCAACTGTAGTCTTTACTCTCCTCTACAGGTAGTTGTTTTACTTCAATGAAATACTATCCACATGAATAACAAAACTTTCAACAAGTTATTTAACACCAACAGACAAGTATTTCAACAATTTTTCAGTTACCAAAACCAAGTTTCAAAGTTTGTGAGCATGCTGTATGTCAAACAAATGCTGGAAGGAAACATCCTTCATGAAATGTCTCATCCTTTTTAAACTACTGTCCACTCATTGCTGTAAACACACAGGTTATTTTGTACACTTTATATTCGACTCTTTTCTAATTCACAAATAGATAATAGTAAGTCTAAACAATTCTGCATTCTTGAAAATTTCATAAAAAATGGAAAAAACAAAACATTTTCACAACCCAACATCTTTCTCATTGGATCCAGAGGTGGACATTTTGAGAGATAACATTTCTACCGTGAAATAGTCTCAACCAACCACAAAACATCCAATTCAGATTCAAACCTGGAACCTAAAGATCAACAGCCTGCGGTGCTCTATCAACTGAGCTGTCTGCTCCTGAGTTTAGTTTCTTTGTTCATGCAATTCCAGCAACAAAAGTATCCAAACTGGCTATTCATTTCTGACAGTTTGTAAACTTAGAGGGGTAAGTGTTGCTAAAATAATAGGAGCACTTCTGGACATGACATGTACTTTAATCCCTCAATTAACAACATGTTCCGTTAGGATGTTTGAATCTGTATTTTAAAATTAAACAGAGCCAATTTGAACATCATGACAAAATATCAAGCCACACAGAAAAGTCTCTGTTTACAATATAGAATAAACAAATTTACGATTCACATAGATTCACAACGTACTTCAGTTCACGATTCAACACCGTCTACACCATAATTGAAAGGATATAACACTTTATATACAATTAACATTTGCCATCCTTGTTAGTACAGCTAATATCGTGACCTCAGTAGTAATACCTCTTCACTACTAATCACCAAGTCACATGTTGGATACCCTTGCATTTGTTATACCGTATTTTTGGGATATTTTGGCCTTGGTTAATAAATGGCCTTGAATTCACCACCTGTAATCTAGCATCCAAATCATGAAGAAAACTCCAGGTGTCCTTATAATTGTTGTTTATGTAAGTCCTCTTAACTACCAATCAGGAAGTCTTAGGTTTGTATATAAGGGCATGGCTTATTTGGAGGTTAAAGGTCAAGCTGCAGCAAACCCATGAACTTTCTTTGTTTTGTACATCATGCCGAAGTACCTTCATCCAAGAACTCAGATAGAAACTGGACGGGTGAATGTGAAAGTGTTCTATCTGCTTCTTTATTCAATATTACTTAGAACACTTTCACAGTGAACCCCTTAAGCTGAAATCAGGACTATAACAAATCCCTAAGTCTGAATGAAGTTGGAAAAACACCATTCTTGAAAATCTAGAAACACCTGAACTTTGGACAAACATGTTATTTGAAAGTTACATTAATCCAGATTTTGGATCTCGCTATATTTGTGGCACCCATGTGCAACTAAATCAATGAAAGAGATAGGTGTTAAAAATAATTATTATATACAGTTGTAAACTTCATATATGTACACCACAGACCATTAACACTTTCAAGAAAATATAGACCACCAATTAAATCACACTAAACTAACAGTCTATTTGTTTGACCAGAACACACCAGAAATCCACATGCCAAACACAACAACATAACATTTGTGAGAGAAAGTGAAAACCACTGGGTAAATCAACATTACTCTTACCACATTTTCACCAGTTATGCTTTTACTCTCAGTTGTATAGATTACAAAATGTCACTGAAACCTACCAAAACTATGCTTGCAATGCGACATGGTTTGTGTCAAGGTATATATTACCCTACAGTAAGAATGTTGCCTCATGCAGGTATAACATTACTTATATACATAACTAACAAATTAATTGCTTCAGCTAATATAACGCTAAAATGTTATATTATAGTATGCCATATAATCACCCTTGATTGGGCAAAGGAAAATATCTGAAACCTTTCATCATTTCTTACTAAAGAGAGAGCGGTCCTGAACATGTCTGTCAATATCTTACTAGATTTCAAGATAGAAGATATACAGATATAACAGAGATGTTTCCTTGCAAGAACCAGTACTAACCAACATTTTAATTCTAGCAATATAATATGTGCCTCTACTTGATAAGAGTCCTTGTATTAGACCAGAAACCAGTAAGCATACATTAAGACCAACATGGTCAGTTTTATTATTTACCAAATGTTACTCACAGTACTTGTTCAATATATAGATATATTTTCTGTTTTTTTATTATTATTGTATCACAAAAACATCAAAAATCAGTAAAGCTTACCCATCAGCAAACTGTATTTCATCTGATGTGACAGGTTGTGTTCTAGTGCGCCACTCTTCCTTTCGACGCTGCTGGAACTTTTGCCTCTTCTCTGAAATCGCTGGCCCAGCTTGACGTCCCTCTAAGCTCGCTAGTCTTTCAATAAGCTGGGAACCAGATAGTTGAGGACCTTTACTGGTGTCTTCAAAGCTAAACTGGCTGCTTGGAGTTATATTGCCAGAACTGGAAGCAGAGACAAATTGAGGTTGCACAAATAAAAGGAAGAAAAGAAATTTCACTCAAGAAAAGCGAACAAATAAATGCGAATCTGGTTTAGGGGAAATGTTTGTGATTTATCTGCACACTTCATGATTGAAGTTTTCAATGCACTGCTTTCTGTATTTATGCATTAAACATATAAACAGTCCTTTTGAATGGTTTCGTTTTTCAATTATCACAATTTTGTTCTTTGCTTTAATTTATGATTGATATCTGACTTTAGAATCACTTTTCAACAGGTGTTTATTTCTGTTCTTGAACAATGGCTGCTTAAACAGGTTGTTGACTTCTACAGGTAGACTTCATACACAGGTTCAACTCTTATCTAGAAATGCGAGTTTGCACAGGCACAGTTTTATCTTGAGCCTGGAAAAAGTTTTAGGGAAAATCTTCTTGCCGTAACTGTTACAGTTTGTGTCTTACCAACGTCTAGCAGGTAACATAATCTAGCACACAAACTACACAGCACTTGCTTTATCAATCAGATTATGCCGATGTAATACTCTGAGTGATTCCATGTTATATGTGTGACGTTTTGCTAATGGTTGGGTGTTTGCTTGGACTAGTACCAGCACACTTGTATAAAACACCAGTACGTGCTAGTCTTAGCTAGTATTATCGGGTAATAGTTTTTTTACTATTAGTCTGTCAATAAGATTATAATGATTGCCTGACCTAGCCCTGTGCCTCAATCGTATAACCAGTACTAGCTGTAAAACTTAGAAAGCTGCTAGTCAAAAAGGACCAGTTATATTTATAAACCAACTTTCACATCACTAACCATATCACTGAGAATTAATCAATGACATCCTATCAATCCTGAAATATTACAAAAAAACTTAGTATGGCTAAAGTCATTCTGCAGAAAGATAAATGAATATTTTACATGGTAACAATGAAAGACTTACCGTAGAGCAGATTTTGGTGTGTTGACGCCGGAGTAAGCTCTAGGTGTGATTGGACAAGATTTCACTTCCTCAATCTTAGTGTGCATCTGGAAGACACGCTCTGCCACAGACACTTCATGCTCATCTTCATTCTCAACATCTTTATGCTGCTCAGTCTCCCTGTAAAACATAAAAGGGAGATAATTTAAAATGGATTATTTACTATGGTCAATAAGAACAAAGGGAGGTAACTATATATATCTTGAAATAAAACAAAGTAATTCTTCCCTGGTATGAATGGTCAATAGAGACAAGCAAGAATAAGGATGTGTTATAGCTATTTAAGGGGGAAAGTTCTTCTCTGCAAGAAGATATGAGAGACTTGATTTAAAAAGTTCTTTTGTCTCTTTTAGCAAGTACATATTCCAAAATTAGATCAGTCAAAGAAGTTTGTTCTAAGTATTCTGATATGATGTGTTGAAACAAAAATCACACTTATGCTCTACGATATCAAATATGTGAAGCAACAGTTTTGTAACGTAAATGAATATTCAATTTACACAAACACCTGTTGCATTTAAACATCAAACGATCTATAAGATAACACTCGTTTTTCAAAGCAAAATAAAATGTGTATTTCATACCCTTCAATAAAAGCACGCCAAAAGGCCTATCATATATTTGTTGGAATAACACACATAAATCTTTTTAGTCAAAACATATACGGTCATATACTGCACTGTACAACACTTAATGATTCCAATTTCCTTCCCACATAAACAGTAAAGCTTAGTTGAAGTGCACAAACACACACAAGCACACAGGTTCACAAGTATATCAATTTTCTCTGAACTTTCTGTGACGAGTCTTCAAGTTCTTTTGCGCAACACCTTGTACCAGGTGAATATACAGTTAGGTAATTTCCAAGTACACTACAAAACAAACAACAGAAGTATCATGAACCATGCGCTGGTGCCTCTCACTGTGAATATAGTGTACTGTCTTCTTTATCTGTATAGGTAGATAATCACATAACAGTAGACAAACAGACAACACAGCACTACCAAGGCCAAGCTGTAGGAGTAGGCCTAAAACATGTACACACCAGCATCATCATCATCCATCCAACCTGACAAACAGGTAAGCAATTGGTGTAACTATAAATAGAACAGACTCCACGAGGCATGGCATCCCATAGACTAGCCCAGGTTGCCTCTCAGAAAAGCAATATCTTACACTCTTACATGAACAAAGATTTAAAACAAGCTGAAGTAGGCTGGACAAAGTGGATCGCCCATCAGAGTCTAACAGAGCTCAAGTTTCTAGTCAGGATTATCATCTAATATTTTTAACCAAATAATTTGTTTATAAATAAGTTGCCGGCCATAGAAAGTATAAAATGTTCCCATACAGAATTTGTACACTTAATGCTTGGGTAAATAAAGAGTTCTTTCTGTTCTGTACTGAAAGGTGAATCTGCTCTAGTTCTTATGTGTGGATAATGCTGTATGTCTGTCACATTATGTTCTGTTAAACAACCTACTTTCTTCTGTTATTGTATCTTTTTTATTTAACTGACATTTTGGCTTAACATTACTTGAATCTTTTAGCTAATTTAAGTACAATTGCTTCAATATTCGACAAGTTTTTTGTTTATTTAGCGTTTGACTTTTGTCTGTTCTGCGTGGTCATTCTGTTTTTTAATCATCCCCGCCACAACGGCCAATGACCTCGACTTCGAAGGATTTTTTATCCCAGATTTTATCAATTACATTTATTTTTCCTATCATAATTCTTGAGAAAGAGCCAGTATTTCCCTTTTTTAATGTTCAGTGCTAAACAAGGGAACTACTTGTACCATTTTTTATAACGTCTTTGGTATGACGCGGTCCTTGACTGGGGATTGAACCCAGGCCCTCCAGTACTCGAAGCCAGCACTCTATCACTAGGCTATCTAGGAGGCGGTATTCAACCAGTGCTTTTACATCTGTTGTGCTCATCTCTTTTGCTACATTCATTGGGTCTTCCAAGCAGACATAACTCACATACAGCAAGCAATTTGTGGGCAAACGCGTAAGAACTTCAAATGTGACACACAGTGCATTATCTCTCCAATAGTGAAAAAAAGTGCTGATATTGCAAACTTGTGACTAGTGTTTATACATGACTCTCTGTGTGAGCTTTCCTACCGTTTGTGTATACAGTTTCTGTATCTCAGTGGACGCCTAAGGTACCCAGTCTTAGGCTGAAGACTAAATACAGGGAAAATGGAAACTTAATCAAACAATGAAATATAAAATCTACAATAACATAATGACCAGAAAAGCTGAACACATCTGCCTCCAACCTTGCAGGTAACAAACGTACCTTATCTGAAAGTGTGATCAGCTAATATGGAGCATGATCTTGTATCAACAACAACAGAGATGATGACAATGATGATGATAATGAAAATGGTGATTCTCAGAGGAGGAGGAGGAGGACCAAGACGACGTTAATTTTGATGTTGGTTATGATGATGATGACAACAATGACCAAGATGGTGATGATGATGACAATGATTATGACAATGATGATAATGGTAGTTATCCTAATGACTATCAATTCAACAGACACAAGGTTTCTTATTCTCTCTCCCTTGCACCATTCATTGCCATCTTTCATGTGTACATGCTCCCTAAACATGTGCATATATAACGCATACAGTTGTTACTAATCATGACTTTGTTCTTGTAATTATTTCTTCCAATAAACCATGGCTGTTCTTCTTATATAGCATGTACCCAAGACCTCTCATACACACAGCTCACTCATAAACACACAATATGTATCTATCACAGGCCATACAAACATACACACACAGAGTACTTATAGCATTAATCAGATCTCCCAAAAAGTCATGTAATAGGACCATCAAATACTGACCAGTCCACACTAATCAATCAAACAATGGGAATACTCCTACAATGTATGTATGTACTGCTGAACCTAATAATGTCTAACACATGGTAGCACTGATCAGCACCTAGACTATGCCAATACAGAAGTGACCCAAAGTAAATGCACTTTTACAGACATGTACCAATTCTATTCCACCTCAAATTTCATGTTTTGTCTTGCCAAATATACAGATTACACATTACACACAGACTCACATGAGTATGTACATAGATCTGTTTCCATTATTTCCAGTAGCTCATGGGGTTCTTTGTATAACAGTTGTAAGTTGTGATAAATTGTATGATAGATAAGATAGTCTAGCTTTTAGCTGATAAGCAATCTGGCTGTGTTGCTGGGGTCAGATTGCACCGATACAGGCGGCTATTCAGGTCTGGGGGTGATGCAAATGTTACTAGTCTGGCTACCAAACAAGATGTATTCTATCTCAACAGCAGTCCATGTATATGATTATTCTAGTATCAACTTAAGAGCAAAATAAAATACAAGTACGTGTATAATTCAATATCACTTTTCCTCAGAGGGACCAAGCTTTCAAAATTTGACCACACCACCGTTCACAAAAATGACAACTACCAAAAGCAAAGTCATTGTTTTCTTGGTAGTGTCTCTATTGCACCAAAACACTTCTGTAGGTCTTTATGTTGTAATGAAGAGTTTAAGTCGTGAAACATCAACCAAGTTATTCACTGCAAGCCTCATTGCAAGTCTATGTTGGCTAGTATAACGACTGTTTGTAATTAATTAAGACCCAGACACCATAAACATGATTCATAATGATGAGCAACGTTGATGTTAATTGAAGACAGAATTATAGTTGGTAAGGGAGAGTAGTCTGTAACAGACCTAATCTGAGTCATCCCTAATTACCTCCCTTGATGTTAGCTATTCTGCACTTACAGATGAGTTAACTACGCTATGTGGATAGTGACTTGCCAATATTGATAAGCTGGCAGTGCATGTGTTTGTAAATTCAATGGTCCCTGGCTCAAATCAACTTAAAATTCAGTTTTATAGGTTGCTGCATGAAATAAAATGGGGAAAAACATATTGGGCATGCAGGTCGTTTTACTGTTGAAAGTTATATACTGTATATAGGCTGTAAAGGTTGTATTAGTGTTTTAAGTTTTACTGCATTGCATGGCTAGGTATTCCATGTGAAGCTCCCATATTCACCAACATAGATGAGCCCTGTACACCTGACACTAAAACAGCTTTGTCTTATCCTCCACACAAATGCATTTCACTTTCTTCTGCAGCAATAAAACATGCCATACACAATCTGTTAATGTGATCTGTATGATACCAACGCTTTTATCTCACAGGAAAATAACATACAAAGTTCAAGCTATAATGTACTAGCATATCCTTTATTCAGTGATATATAGGAGATTTTAGTGTTTAACCAATGAAAATAGGAATACAGGAATGAGTTGACGGGCTAGGTTTATCTTGGGTACAAAACCAGGACTGAAAAGTAAAGCCTTGCTTCTGTTTTAACATCCAAGATGGATTCAGGTATTCTAGTGTAAACCAGACAGTGTTTGCATAGGAATCATCAATTGAGGTATGTTTCAGAAAAACATTAATAGCAAGTTGTTAAAAGAAACTTCCAAAATCCTATGCATATATCTTAGACCACCATAGTGTCATTGAAAGCAGACCCATGTTTGAAATTGATGAAGTGTTTTGGGTTGATGTTGAACCCTAGCTAGGTTATTATACATTAACCCATATTGTTATTTATATACTTTCAAAAGTTTGGTTGTACACTAATTGGGAGTTTCCATAGTCTCATTAGATTCTATTATATTATTTTGCACCTAAGAGAAAACATAACAAACCACACAACACTTGAACAATGATTGGTGTCCACCCTTCTTACCTCACACACTGACATTATCAATGTGACGGAATTATCACAGATATATGATAATGGATGAATCTCAATAGACCAATAAAACAATGATCTCATTTCAAACTGATACACCCCTCTTTTCCAGATCTTTATATCCCAAACAGTTGTGGCTGCATGTTGTTTTCACCAAATCTTAGCTGTTTAAACAATTCTCCGGTATACATTCATCTCTAAATTTAAACTGTGCCTTCAGCAATTTGGGCAAAAGCAAAAAAAAAAAAAACACACAACAGAACTACAAATGTACCAACCAAATCCTGTGCGAACTATTTGCTAAGCTTTTATGTCAGTAAATTGTATAAATATTTACAAAAAGCTCTATCATCAAAAGAGCGAGAGAGAAAAACATTGTAGATGTGGGAAAAATGATCTAACAGAACTTTGAGAAAGGACAAGGATGTTTTGATTGGTTGCCATGGAAACATAAAAACTGTAGTTTGTAGGATAAGTATCAGAGAAAGGCCAAAATGTTAGAAGACAGTGACACAAAAGCCACTTTTCTTCATGAACACTATTGAATGTACAATCTTAGAGGGCAAAATAATATTGTCAAAACTGCAGAATTGGAATGGTCAATTCTAAATATGCAGGGAACAAGTGATGACAACCATATTAAACAAACAAAAACAATTCTACTTCCATAATTATTATTTCCATTGGCTACATGAAATGGGACAACTTTGGGTAGAGACACTGGCAGCTGAAAATAAGGCCAACTTACCTAACATGCTTGCATGGAACTGTATTAAACAATGTATCACAAAACTGCTTCATACCTTATCCTGCGTATCTCCTCTTGTGCAGACAGTTTCTTTCCACTCTCATCTTCCTCCTCCACATCTTCATGGCGCTGACGTCGAGTTTTGAGCACCTCAGCAAGTTCTGGGTCCACATTCACACCTGTCTGTTTCAATGATGGTGTACGTTTCAGTATACCCTTTGGACGTTCAGAGTCAGATCGACCTACAGACTCCGTTCTTGTTAGACCTGAGAACAACAGATGCAAGCAAGTATACTTCCCAATTTTGTTTCGGGGGTAAAACAGACACAAAACAGTAATACAAGGTCATTTCTTCAAACATAATATACAAGGAAATCGCTGAAAGCGAGGAATGCTTCTCAAATGCCTATTGTCTAAAGAAGGCAGATCTTGTAATCAAACACCACATGTACACCAAGACATGACAAAGAAAACCACCTTTTATGAAAAGTAATAAGGAGAGATAACTCATGTAAAATATAAGATAGGATTATGGTTCTTGTCTTCTGCACTTCCTCTTATTAACATATATGTATGTACTAAGTTTAATTTCAATCCATTTTGTACTTTCCAAGATATGGCCAAGACAGGAATCAGTATGAAAAAATAAATGGTTAAGGGGAGATAACTTTGTGAATATACAGGGTAGGATTATGGTTCTAGTGTACTGCCCTTCCCCTGACCG
>ENA-OREC01001452-OREC01001452.1-marine-metagenome-genome-assembly--contig:-NODE-1452-length-12028-cov-11.756422_pt1 | contig 12028 bp, 10 predicted proteins | sample MGYA00248626_ERZ508543 | MGnify/ENA primary metagenome ERZ508543 (study PRJEB26211, sample SAMN05518279) | marine metagenome | isolation source: Puget Sound, Washington, USA | host: Bankia setacea... | reverse complement strand
CTTGTTTAGCACTGAACATTCAAAAGGGAAAATACTGGCTCTTTCTCTAGAATTAAGATAGGAAAATAAATGTAATGCATAAAATCTGGGATAGAAAATCCTTCGAAGTCGGAGGTCATTGGCCGTTGTGGCGGGATGAAAAAACGAATGACCACGCAGAACCGACAAAAGTTGAACGCTAAAAAAAATTTATAATCAAAGCATCAAACAGTTAGATATGTTGACAAGTATAAAGTGTAAAGTCTGCACTGATATAAACTTTTAGACATGTTGAGAGTCGAGTTTATTGTTTTATGGGTTATACCTTTACAACATGATCCTTTTCAGCTAATCAATGAAGCGCTTTAACCAATATATCGACGGCCTCGTAATGAAAGATCGTGAGTGATATACTTCAAAGAAGGGCTTACCACCTTCCATTACTGTAACTCTAATATGTCAAGTTCAACACAAGCAGAAATTCTTCTTCCAGAAAAAATACTGAAGACTGTTATTTTTGGGGCCATGAGTGGTCTGTAAGTCTGATCTGACTGATTGGCTGACACAATAGTCGTACTGAAATGCCTCGGACCACACAACCCATTCCAGACCTTCACATGTGTATTGATCATTTGGTCACTGGGTCGGACAAGTCGGCTTCTTGCTGGTTCTACAGTTTCCTCCAATGCAATAACACATGAAGAAAGCATGGGTGCCAATATTAATTTGAAACAACGACCAAGTGTCAGCATTAAGAAGTAAGAAAAGAACGTACCCATATTTGAAAGAACATGGTGGTTTCTCAAGTAGAACCAAGTCGACAATTTCTCCACATGGCTCAAATAACTCTTTAAGCTGTTGCTGGAATATAAAACCCACAGAACTTGATTACAGATGTGTATACAGTAGCACACTATCACAATAAAGGTATAACTAAAACATCTTCATTTTGCTAAAAACATCCCAAGAAATCTTCATTTTGTTAAAAACATCCCAAGACATCAATCAAAACAGGTATAACAATGTTTGTTTTACTGACCTTTTGACCTCTAAGTAACCAGCTCACTACAAGCAATAGTTGGATTGAAAAGGTTTGAAACAACAGGTGCAAGCTAACTGGCAAGACCATCACAGTCACATGTGTTAATGGACAGTGCTGCTTATGGCAATGACATTTTACATGAAACTTAAAGCAGGTTTAATTATCTGAGACTGAGTTATTTATTTAATAATAAAGACTTAAAATTCAACAGATTGAGATAAAAATAAATAAAAACATATCAATTCTTTTTAATCTAAAAATAAATATTTCATAACTCAATTGTTTACATCAATAAAAAAGAGGGTCATTATGGCCCTGTAGCGCTCACCTGAGGTAGCTGAATAAAAAGAACTCTATATAAAATTGAGGGTAGAATAAAAGTTCAGAAATAAAGTTTTAATCAGAGATGTTTTAAGGCAAAACAGGAAGTCAGCAATTGTATTGTTGTTGTTGTGGTTGACTTATAGCGTCCTTAGAATTGTGTAGAGGGTCACCCAGGGAGGCTTCAATTGCAGTTACTTTGAATTTGGCTGAGTAGTTCCAGAAGAGTTGTTTTGTAAGCAATTATTGACAGATGGTGGAAGGATGGGTGGACAGACGGACGACAACCGATTAGAATAGCTCACTCTAAGCACAAACTAAATAACAAAGTTTGATAACATATTCCACCAATATTGATAAAGAAAGTATTCTACTTTGTCACTAACCCTGTTAGTTTTTGGATGTATGTGACCAACAAAGGCAGAATAGGAGTCATACACCTTGGTAAATGAGGACATTCTGCCCCCTTCATTCAGCAACATGGTTGCCTGCAAACAGAGAAAATTAAAGCATAAGCTGGCATGGTTTCCTTTATTTCATAATTTATAATAATAAAAATAATTATAAAGAGGTCATTCATAAAAAAAATGACAAATCTCTCATCCATAAAAACCTCAAACCAAAGAAATTTAAACACTGTACACCCAAACTGACCAAGGCATGTACATGTATACATGTAAATTTACTAAAGACTAGTAAACACGTACATGCTACACGTACGTAAAAACACAACTGCCAGTTTTTTATCTAAGAAGAACTATTGTTTCACACAAGCACGGACCTGTAAACCATGGATTGGCAACTCCCCGATATCGGTAAAACGATAACAAATAATATTTTACCCAGCATCCTTAGCGCGCTAACGATAAGTATCTGGAGATTCTACGCGTTAAGTATTGGGAGATTCCGTCAATGTATCGATAGTCTAAAGTCGGTTGTTTCCGTTGATTTCAGTATCTGGTCTACATATGTTGGCTAGATCCCGTTCCCCTCGATACGCAATGATCTGTACATAGTTGTTGTTTTAGTTGTGTAATGTTTGGACAAACAGACACGTGCCAGTGTAGTTAGGAGAATAAACATGACCAAACATAACCCGTAAATATAATTGGTGTAATCAAATCAACGGGATGAAAGTTTGAGAATTATCTAAAATATGCATCTAATTGCTGATGTAATCGTTGACATAATAGAGTTCATAAACCCCCACTACTGGCTGTATGGTCATACTTCACAGCAGTCAACTGATAAGATCTCGGAAGTAATCTTGCATTTCGCGAGTAACTCTATATAGCTTTAGAAGGCAGTTGCCAATCCATGGTTTATAGGTCGATGACACAAGTCATAGTTTCATTGTTGAATCAGTTTGTTTTAAAATTAGTTGATATGAATCTTTTAAGAGCAATGAATAGGCAAAGATGTTCACACAATTCGGTCCGACTTGCCTCACTTTTAAAGTATAGTTTATAAGTATAAGGCATGTACTACAATAATGTAAAAGAAGACGTACTTATATTAATTGCATTGAAAATATAAATCATATATGCATCGCTCCAACATCGTGAACAACTTTGGCTGTGGGCCCAGTCAGACCGGGCCGGGTTTGTAAGTAGGTCGAGTTGACCCTGAATCATTGAAGTGGCCCTGCATCCATTAAATGAACAACGTATTGTGTTAGTAATAAATGCTGTTTCTTGATTAAACTAATTACACACGATGTAAATTTCTTTAAGCTTATGATAAAACGCTTGATTTACCCTTTTTTTAGCTGCATAAAGTGTGGTTTAGTTGTGACAAAATCGAGCACATTTATTTTCCCGCAATATACTTGGTAATATTGTGACCAAGCTGTCCGAGGTGATCCGAAGGGTAAATCTTTAAAAACGCTCTAGACGCTTCAATCCAAACTCAGCGCAGTGATTACCTCCCTTAGCAAGCTGGGTATAAGTATAGTCGTGACGTGTAGCGTTATCCCTGTAAGGATCTCCCATGCATAGTTGTTGAGTTGTCGTTTGGAACTGCAGAGACCATTTTGAAAACAATGTCTCTTAAGCATGCATTCTGACGGTATTTAAACCGATTTGAAACTTTTTATGTCAAGACGTGTGGATGCTCACCCTAGTTCTTCAAAGAAAACCCTTCGCATTTGAGCTATTTTACATCAAAAAGTATCACGATTGCATGGTTTTCTATGAAAGAACTAGTGCTCACCCCTCACCCCAATTGGCCTTCAATTTTGTATTGCATGTTTAGATATTCTAATTGTTTGACTTTCTAGAAAACGTTGTAGGCCCGGGCCTACAAGGCCTACACGTAGCACCCAGGACTGCGAGTGCCTCACGAAAAACCGTCGATCATTGGTTTCAACAAGTGCCAGAATGCACAATTTGGCGTCATTGTGTTAAAAAGTTCGTTTCAAATAGCGTCAGAATGCCCAATTTAGCGTCCTCGTTTTTCAAAGTTTCTCTGGAGTTCCAATATCGTTCCAAAGAGCGTCAGAATGCACCGTGCAACGTTCTTAATTATGTCAAAACATGTTCTCATTACAGTTCCAAAATATAGTTTCAAAACTTTGATTCTAGACAAATGAAAACACATAACCACAATATCTCTGTAGTTCCAAACATAAGACCCCATAACCCCTCCCCCTTACACAAAATCCAAGAACTGCACCTGTTTACTATGACACTACGGTATCTAGAGCGTTTGTCTTGTCCACCTATAATACACACCTTTTCCATGATAAAAGAAAGCCTTCTAAGTTTAACAAACGTGCGCATGAGGCGTTTCTTCTCGAATTCTCGAACTTATCATTATAATAAAAAAAGCTTCATGAAAGTTGTATATCAAATTAAAGCTTAATCTATAACCTTTCTGGAAATGCGACTTTATTATAATAATATAAAAACGGTTACGGAATGTATCACAACTTTTATATTAAACACAATACATTAAATTAGATATACAGTCTTCCCGAATACACAATATTGTACCGTTTTTTAGTGTTAAGGTATTCCATCCATAAGCGTCGGTATTTTCCGTACGATGTCGGTAACTGTCGGAATTATATGCGGCCTTTGTTTTTTATCCAATTTGACGTTTAATTAATACAGAACTGTAAAAACGCATCCTTCATTCAAGACGTTCTGTTTAGCGTCCTCATTGACACTTCCTAAAAAAATACTATGTTAAGTATGTGTGAGTAATTGTGTTTTGTACTCAGTATGTAAGTGTACCCTTATGATATGTTGACCGCCTTCAGTGTGTGTATCCTTTGTGAAAATGTGGTGTAAAGGGCAGATTGACTATTTACGTCTCCTTACCTTAGTAAACTATACCCTATCAGTGTATGCCGTATATCAAAATTTAATTGTCAAACTTTATTTCCTTTTTACAATGACTATCATACAAGTTATACAAATCATTATACAGTGTAAATAACGATGTACTTGGTTTAGAAGTGTTACCAAATCCGTGTGCTTTGCTTCTTGGTCGAGTGCTCAAGGAATGACCTAATCACATGACACTTACTGAATGTGCGAACTAAAAGTAGCCTTCTCATAATATATATGTTGTATGTGCAAAGATTACCTACAGCATATAACTCTATAAAGGAACATTTATAATAAAGAAATAAACGAAAAACAGAGAGAAACGAATGTTGTTTACGTAGTATAGTTTTATTGAACAGTAACATGTTTCAACGTTACACAGCACTTACACAGAGATAAGAACACATGGCAGAAACAGTACAAACAAACAACTTTGTACAGAGCTGACAAGACAGTGACAATAGATCAACTTTGAATGTTTCATAAATGTCTTGAGATTCACAATTCATTCCCCAGCTCCTTAATCCATGACGGAGCGCAGTCATCACGTGTGTTCATTAAATATAACTGTTTGTACTGGTCCCCGTTCCTTTTGATACAAGCACCATCAACGGCCGGGACACAGTCAGATTGCATAAACGCAGCTACCACACCTTCACATGACACCTCGTATATATACTAGCACTTAATTAATACAGCCTTATCAAATATCTGTGCAGAAAGAATACTTATAACATCATAGTTCAGTCAGTGTTCAAACGTTAGACGTAACAAATCCCCATAACGTAAGTGCGGCTATGACGACGGCTACACCGGAAGTCTTCACCAAGTGACCAGAACTGAGTACGGCGGTATGTAGAGACAGCTGCAATGAAGACGCGACGCTGGAAGGCACGAGGACGTTGCAGTATGAAGACCCACAGCACGACACACACTCCTGAAACAAACAAAATATCGTGAAAATAATAAATAGATAAATAAACACATCGATCATCCCATACATTAGTAAGTTACATGTGTCTTAAAAGTAGCTGCGGGGAAAGAGTCGGTGCAACCACAGCTCAGTTGATGTGGCTATGTTATACACTGTAATTTCATTTCGAAATATGATTCATAAAACATAGCTTACAATATAAAATACAGTTTACTGCCATTGTTAATGTATATAATGTTTCCCGTGGGAGAACTGTTTGCCTTGGGAGAGATTACACTGTCTACTGTGTACGTGGCCATCTTGTCTTGTAAAACATCAAACAAGTCACGTGTTGAGTGTTCAGGACTTATACTTACGATTTCATTCTCGACGTCTGTATCATGGCAACCCACGTGTTCGGCAGCGCAATGGTTCGGAAGTGAGCAAATCTTTTCCACGTGCACGCTACTTCCGTTCAGTTTGGAAAATCGATGTACAGTCTTACACACAGCATTATCTGAAATAAAAGCAGTGAAATTGATATTAAAATCGCCGAGTACAAAATAGAATCTGTAATAAAAAAAGTCGGTCAAAAGACAATGTTATGTCTGTAAAATAAGTTAAACAGTTACAGTCACGTATTGCGCCAGTACATGTTTCAATTCTGAAGAAAAACACTGCATTTCAATCACGAGTATATGATTTATATGTCCGTGATTTCAATCAAATCGTGTTGAAAATAAATCTGTTTTCAGTTTCGATACGACTTATATTTCGTGTGAGTCACTTCGTTTATTGACATTATTATTTAAGATGTGGTCTTCTCTTGCGGCCGTTTTTTACTTGATCCATGTTTTATCAGTATCATGTCGCTTTTGGGCCAATGATCAATGCCAGTTTAGTTATATGTTCATGCATTTTATCCTCAGGGCCGTTTCTTATCTTTGAGCTAGTAAAGATAAATAACAGAGACAAAGATCGAACAAAGCCTTTCTACATACCGACTGGACAGGGGACATCAGGGGCCCATCTGTTGCATTGGCTGTTGTTGGACATCCGTGGACAGGTGTAGCAGGTAACAGCTAAAATAACAGGTCACAAATTACAACATTGTCAACAACAACAAATATTAAGTTGGATCTATCTAAATTATTAATCGTAATCATTGTTGTCATTAATAGCGTCACCACAAACGTTGTCAGCATCGTCAACAGCGACAGCAAAGGTTAAAACTATAGTATATAATTCACATTAATCATCACCATCGTCGTCTTTTCTAATGACATTGTTACAATATACAAAACAATACAAAACTTTATTTCACCAAAATCACATAAAATAAGTTTACATGTATAATACAACACATAACAATTGGTGACAAGGTTTTTAATGGATGAAAGCGAGCCCGGTGAGTTGACATTTTTTATAATATGAAAAAAAGAGAAGATGAACGAACAAATTATATACATGTATCTATATTTATGTTTAAGGAAAAGCGTCTTTTTAGTAGTACATGTATAATTAAGCGCGTTTTACAGATATATAACTTACCCATCGTATTGCTGTATTCGGCATGAACATGAACATGGGCACTGTACACGAGTGTAACCATGTAAGTGATCGCTAGGGCAACGATAATCTGCTGATAAGCCATTTCTAGTCGATGTGAACAAATGTATATCAAACTGAAATAAAAAAAGGTATGGTCAGAAACGTTAATGGTGAAATTTTCAAATTGTAATTAACGTTACGTCTAAAATACAGGGGTAACTGTATAACGTTGTGCTTGTATGCTATACGTATTAATGGAATAAATGCTGGTCGGGCTGTGAAATAGGAGATTTATGGCATACCCGATAAAAGACGGACAACAGTTTTTTGCTGGACTAGAATTTTCAGTGTAACATATATAGACATACCGTGAATATATACAACACATGGATCAGGTGGAAAATATGAAACAAACGGACATGCCAAAAACGGGAAAAAACAACTTGATTATATTCGGATAAAGAGGTAACAATTTGAAATACATTGCAATGTACAAAGGGAGGTACAAAGGGAGGTACAAGATTCGTAACGTATGCTTCCGTCCACAAGTTGGCTTAATTTTAAAATATTACATCATCAACGCAGTGCGTGTGCCTAATGCACATACTTCCTTCCATTGGATATACGATGCCATAATTATATTAATTTTTCGCTTTTAAGTTCCATCTTTTTTCCAAACGAAATAGATGTAAGTATACCTTGATTTTGTGTTGGGAAAATCCGCAGTTTCTGTTGTAATACTATCCTTTGGCTATCTTCACGAATGACACAACTTCACAGTCAAGTAGCGCTAGGATATGCACACAACCATGTACGTTATTTTTTCAAACTTGATACTATTATTTCATCAGTAAAATCCAGTTCTATCCGATAGTTCGCAACAATACACTGTATGAATAACTCTGGCACAAGTTAGATATCCGTTACTTAGGTTGTACAGATTATGATTTATCTAATGCTAAGTCCTGTGTGTTGGTGTGTCCAAACAACGCTTGTGTATGAACCTGTATGGTTTCTCTAGTCTTAAATATACAAGCAGGGTCTCATACATTCTTTAATCTGATCAAATCAGCGAGAAAAATAGCACTCAAACACGTTCTTTATCAAATCATCTATTGTTGTTTTGTTGTTTATCAATATCGTAATCAACGTAATCAAAACATGGCGGCATCATCAAACGCCATGTTAACAATGGTGCTGATAACGTGTAATTGATGGTATTTCTCGCATTGCCGCTAATTGTTGGGTCATCTTTTCCTACGGCCATTGTCCACTGTGGTCATTCAGCAATAGATAATGTATGGCCTGATTGATTGTGTTCTACAAGATTATATTAAATACAATTGCAGTCCACGCCGACAACATTACACGGATATTTTCTGACTTAATTGGTGTTTAAATATTAGTAGATAATACCGTAATTGTTTGTTAATTGATCGCTAAAATTGACGATCATTAAACAGATATTCAGTTACAATGTGTAGGAACGAATACTAATATTTACACTTAAACAAGTTAAACAAATGTATCGTTATCATTTGGCAATAACAACATTATATTGAGTAAACAACAACAACAACTACATATTGAGTAAACATAAGCAATGCTTTTTACCAGGAAGGGATCAGTATCCACAAAGTACATAGGTTATTTACATGCTGATGATTTGGTGAACATGCTGTTGTGATGTTTACAGTTTTCTAAGTAACACCATAACGAATTAACGATATACAAAACTTTATTTAACTCAAATCACATAAAGTGAACACATGAGTTTACATGTACAATGCAACATATAACAATTGGTGACAAGGTTAAATGGGGGAGGGGGGAAAGCCAGCCAGATAAGTTGACATTTTTAGTATGAAAACAGAAGGGGAACGAACAATTTATATATTTCCATTTGTGTTAAAGTGAAAAAGCATTATCTATTTAAAAAAGTATGATTTTTACATTATAAGGGTATAAGTAAATACGATGGAAACAGTATGCTATAACAACATACATACTATACATACCAACGTTTAAATATTTTGATTAGATGAATGATAAGTTTGCAAAGATTCGACAATTCGGCAGTGGACGAAGAAGACATAACGATATCATTATACACACAACTGAGTCAGATTCCACACTGATCAGCGTAATAACAACACTGACATCGGGTTTACAGTCAGTTTTCACTGGATATCAGAAACTCCATTAACATTTAGAAACACAAGTTGCGGCGTTGTTGTTGTCGCTTCTCCTATGATAGGGTTTGTATAATAGTGTATGTGCATTGGTGTTTGTGTTATATTGTTTCGTTTTGTAGAGAAGGTCTTGTTTCGTATAACCATTGTGTGTATATGTCGTTTATTTATTTCCACTAAAAGGTTTATGGAATATATTTTTATACAAATAAATGTTGCTCTTCATTTGATAAATTCTTGTTTTATTAATATATATTTCTTTTGTAGATTGATTATAGCTGTATATAGTTATATCGTATGTTTTGTTACACGATGTATGGTATGTACAAGTCTTTACAAATAAAATGTCTGTTCTGTTCTGTTCGGTGTGCTTGACTACGTGTTACCAACCACAGCGTATGATAATTATTCGAGGAACTTCACTGTTCAAGTAAAAAGAAAGTTTTAAATACTCTCCGGTTTACGTTTACGATTGTGGATTATCGAAATAAAAGCTAAAAGCATCATCCAGTTGACATTTTATTTATGACATAAGTGACAACATACACTGTACATTGAAACACTGATAATACTAGCAAACACATACATAGGGTCTTGTATAACATAACAATAACCATGGTAACATATCTAAGTTCGATCAATATGTTCCCTTCGATCAGCAACGTAAATGACCAAACTGTTCTACATACAATAGAAATACAAAATCAACTAGGAAAATAAATCGTTGATATGTTAAGTCATCTATATAAAATGAGAAATTACAAAATGCAGATCTTTGTGCAGACCTTTAGTAAGTCATCTTAATTATTACATCTAGAGTAAGCCCTAGCTTTTAAATACGTGTACTATAACAACACATTGATAAGTCCTGCTTAAAATTCACTATTTTCGATTTTTAAGTTTTGTAAGAGTTTGCTCCCTTGTTGGTAGGTATTTCTATTACGTGTATATAGAAAAACTTGAAATGTTGTTTTCCTTAAATGTGAAGGCCAATAACATATGTCCCTGTTAATATATTATTAGACTTTCCTATAACATAAAAAATGCTTCAGTACTTTGTCAATCAGAATGCGCATGCGCAACAGTAAACATAGTAGTTGTTTTTTTTATATTAAAGAAAACACATGTATATACCCAAAAGGGAGAGAGAGCTTTCATGCAATTGTACAGATTTGTCCCTCGAACGAAGAGAGGGAATACACGCTTGCTATTAGGGATTAAGGCTACCATAAGAAGGATAGGAAAAAGGGAAAACAAACAAAAGAATCTTATGGAAAGTACTTTGCATGGGAGTAAAACAATGAATCATGTACCATATATATAAGAACTAGAGTATTTAGGGAATATCACTTGCACTTGTGATCCAACACGTGTTGTCACTTAAATAATTATTATAACAAAAAATAATTTCCTATTCAGCACATTTTTTAAAAAGAAATTACAGTGATTTTAGTGTTTGATTGATGTTATACAATACTCTGTAGTAATTATTTAAGGCAAAACACATATTGAAGCTCAAGTGCCAGTAGGAAATACTTCACATGAAGACCATATTAATCTTGTACACATCTTATAGAAACAACTACTCAATGAGATTCAACTAAATTACTAGAATTCTACTACATTGTACATACAAGTCATAAAACTGCTTGGAAACTAAAATGAGCCGTTCTAGCGTGTTATATGGACCCTTTTTTACTGGAATCACTACATATAATACTCTGAAATATGGAATGTTGTTGTATATAGAATCTGAAATGAGTTGTCATTTAATATAAACATTTATGAAACAAGATAAGGGAATGTTATTAAGCGAGCCTCTGGCGTTTCTGGAAAGAGTTTCATAAAAACTTTTACTTAAACAGCGTAAGATCCTTTTTATCATGTGACTGTTCAGGAAGCATGAGCCCGCCAGTCGCTGGACACATTTTTTCATGAGTTTCTCGTTTGTCATTTCTCTGGTTATATTAGGCTAGTGTAATAGGAAGATAATCATGATGGCTATATTACATTGAAAACATTTTTTTTTTTTTTTTTTTTTTTTTTTTTAACTATAGGATCTTACATGAGTTGTCATTTAAAAACTGTTTCATGAGATTTTATATTAGAATGACATGGATGCTTATATTATCACAACATTTGTTTTATCGTATGAATTTTAAGCAAGCACATGTTTTATCCTCAATTTAAACTTACACTTATTTCTCGCATCTCAGGCTTTACTAAACTAGAGTAATGTAAATACAATCTTAATGGTTATATTACAGTGGGAACAAGGTTAGTTATGTGATGAAAGTATATTTGATGGACCCCTGATTTAAAGGGACCTCTTAGGGACAAACATATAAACCGTAGACTCAATCATGTTCTACAAAAAAGCACATGGAATGTAGAGCAGACATCATCAAACAAGCGTATATTTGACCATCCATATAATTCTGCTGGTCAATAGGTCTAAGGATACCATCAAGTATTACAACTATTATTGTTGCAAAGAGTTTCACTGAAATTCTCCCAAAAACTCATTAGCACCATTTCAGAGTCAAAGTCATTTTGATATTTTCTAATTCTTAACTTACTCTTTATAACTGTACCTGGTCAAACTGATTTAGACAACGGTCACTGTACCTGGTCAAACTGATTTAGACAACGGTCACTGTACCTGGTCAAACTGATTTAGACAACGGTCACTGTACCT
>ENA-OREC01001451-OREC01001451.1-marine-metagenome-genome-assembly--contig:-NODE-1451-length-12031-cov-14.182366_pt1 | contig 12031 bp, 5 predicted proteins | sample MGYA00248626_ERZ508543 | MGnify/ENA primary metagenome ERZ508543 (study PRJEB26211, sample SAMN05518279) | marine metagenome | isolation source: Puget Sound, Washington, USA | host: Bankia setacea... | reverse complement strand
GATTTATAAACAGTTTGCCGATTCTGATTGGTTAACAAATAAAGCCTTGTTTCCAGAATTTTAATTTTAGAGTAATCTGTTACACAGCTGGTACAATCTATTTATGAGAGGAACACCTTAAAGTGATACGTAGTCCGCGTTTACAAGGCTTTCTCAAGGACAGTATTCTATATAGGACATTGGCATGTTACAGTACCAGCTCAATTGGTTCAATATAGAGAAGTTTCACAGTTCTGTTAGCTAGGAGCTTTTCCAAATTGTGGTCGAGTAATTGTCAAGAGATGAAAGCAAAAAGGGTTCTATGGTCTATTGAATTTAGAAGTAGATAGGACTCTTTAATATTCATCTGTTGAAACTATCGTCCTACCTCGCTACACAAAGTCAAATCCATTTACACATTTTTTACACATTTACAATTTTGGGAAGAAGGTTCCTATAGTAACAGTTATTGATTATGTGCATAAATTTCAAACCAATTAAGACAAACTTATCCTTCATTACATAGTTCAACCTCAGCCAATTAAACCCCGCCCATACAGAGCTATGATTCTGGAGATCTAACTAAATTAAACCCCGCCCATACAGAGCTATGCATCTGGAGATCCAACTAAATTAAACCCCGCCCATACAGAGCTATGAATCTGGAGATCTAACTAAATTAAACCCGACCATACAGAGCTATGAATCTGGAGATCTAACTAAATTCAACACTATTTTGAGTCTCACATGGTCGATATTGTACCTAACCTTATCAATCAAGGCTGATTATAATCTTTTTAGGGCAGTTCAAAGGTATTAAAAAAATCAGTATAAACTAAGGGAGTCTGCATATTTCAACTGGCATATTTCATCTGGCATATTTCAACTGGCATATATTAGGTTAATAGATACTCAGGCAAGAGATGAACAAATGTAAATTTTGTAGATCAATCATCATTTTTAACAGAAACTATAGTGTATTGACATTGGGTAAATCGTATGTATAAATATATATATATTTGAATTCCCTTGTATCATTGTAATGAGAGTTTAGGGAAATAAAATGTTGTTTGAGATGAGTTTTGTAAATCCAAATGCCAGCCAATTATGTGTTAAGACGATGATGATATTTATCATTTATCGGTGTGGAATAAAACTTTCTGTTGAAACGAGTTTGTCTTGAGGAATTCCCTGACTTGGTTAGGACAGCCCACCAACATAGCAGAAACCCCTCTAACTCGAGCATATGTTTTCCAGCTCTCATGCAGTTTTTGTTTAGGACAGAAAGAACACTGCGGAGTATCGAAAAACAAATAGTACCTAGATTTGGTCCGCCTGCAATAATGGCTGAGACAACGTTCTGAGCAATGTGTGCTTTAGAGGATGAGGCATGATGTAAACATGTCTTCCCATCACCATCTGTGGCATGTAAATCTCTGAAACAGATAAAACACAACATATAGAACAAGCTAAGTATATCAGCAATAACATGAACTGTGAATCAACCATCTCCCTTGAATTACCTCCCTTGAAATATTTCAAACCTTGATGATCCTCTGTCACATCCTTTGTAGGTCCTATACTGCAACTGTGCTGAATTGAAGTTGCACGAATCAGACATTTAGCCAGAAGGACAGATGAAATGACAGGGTGATTCCTATATATAGTAACAAAAACTTGCGTAGGTATAAAAATCTGGTTTCGTTAGTTGCGGTATTTATTACTGTAGCAAGATTGCACACACATTTTGTTCAATAAATAAATGCAATTAACAAAGATGGTGTCTGTTGATGATGTTGTACATGTATTCTACTGTTTGAATGAACTACAATAATTCAATCAAATGTAGGAATTCTTTCAATAGGATGTTGTAAAGTATGTTGTCGTTGTCCTTTTATGTGTTCAGGTAAACGTATCCTCAAACTTCTTGGTTAAAAAAAAAGAACGTTGTTGGTAAAGTTGAGGGGATGGATGGTCTCCCCTTCCTGATGCTTGTAAACTTACGCTCGTGCAGTGAGTAGTTCGGACACCACTTCGACAGGGTTATAGGGACGAGACATTTGATTGGCGTATCTCTCAAACAGGTGCATGTCACGGGTAGCTAGCATGATAGGTGTAAAACCGTCCGCATTCTGACAGTTAATATCCAAAACTCTCTTCTGAGACTGAAAATATAGGAACACATCTAATGCAATAACACGTTACAAACACCTGTACTGGTTGCCTCAATTCAGGGAGGAATTTAGCTAGGGTTAATCAAGCTTTTTCCTATGCCAACTTATACTATCTACCATTATAACAAGCCAGATATTGGACTTTCAGACATTCATGAGTCAATTTGTTCTCAGATGATGAGCTATTAGACAAAGTATAAGCAATAATGAACTTATAGATCGAGATCTCATACAATAGAGTCTACATGATTCACATGAAATTCCTGTTAGAACTGATTGAGCCAGTATACCGAGGTACATAGTATCATCACAAAACACTCGGTTAAACATTCCAATTATTCTGCTAGAAATATGTTTTTTCAATTATATACATAAAAAAAAGGAAATGCGGGATATGAAAGTACACTTGATTCTACAAAAAAATAACATGGCCCAATATAACGAGTCCCAAAACGACTATAAATCTGGTTTTAGTCACCCTTTAATAGGCAAAAAACAAAGAATGTCAGCAGAAATGTTCCAAGTTGCATTGATTATTGAGAAAGATAGAATAGTTTTGCTTTTAATATTTGATTGATTATTTTAAGATAAGTATATAAAACGCAGGGTTATATTCAAACTGACAAACAGAATATGACAAGGTTGAATCAATAAACAAATCATTAAACAAAGTACATAACCAGTAGGTCAAGTAGTCCTTTAATTCTACTATACAGTCTATTTGTCTGAGGGGTCTGGATTTCTTTCTTAGACAAGCATACACTTGATATTAACAACACACACGTTTTGTTTTTAACATTTCACTAAATTATTAACTGAAGCTGATTACATTACACTGTCATCTTCTCAGTGGTCATCAGGAAGTATTTGCTAGTTTTAAGCCTGAAAATGAAATTGTATACACCTTGCAGTACTATATTGTATTCAGCTACTATAACCAAAAGGCTGCATTTTAATAGAAGACACTTCAAAGTATTTATAATACAAAATTGTCTTTTTTCTGTCCAATGTCAGGGTATAAGGTACAGAGACATGCCCATAAATAATCATCTTGAAATTACATAACCAAAAATAGAAATTATATTTGATATTCATGTGAAATTTAACAGTTATTCTCTCATGCTTTAAGTAAATGTTTTTTTATGATTAGATAAAATACTGACAGTTTATATTATCTTTATCTAAAACAAAGATTTTGTTTTGTAATAACGGTTCCTTATTAAAACGCACAAGCTGCACCTTATTGAGAAGGGCACATGAACACTTTTACTAAAGAGCATATCAATACTTTATCAAAATCATGATATTTAACAAGACTATGCAACTTTCATTTCAAAGAACAATAACATAGAAAAATAGAAAAATAGAAGAAAGTTGATATAAGTACCTGACCTACAATCAAATTATTTTTAACAAGTTGTGTGATGGGTTTTAAAATTCAACTTATGAACAAAAACACAATGATTATATATAACAGGTATTGTTTTTAATCCATACCCGTTTTTATCTAATATGAGACAAATAAACTATCACCTCTCCACCTTCTCTTTCCTCCACAATGTTACCAGTTCTAATTAAACGGGAACAACCAAATACCTGATTCCAGAAGACAAAGCTGCACTACATGTCAAAAGAATGCATTTCAACTTCACATAGATCTAAGAACGACATATGGTTACATTGGTCTACCATAAGTTTCACACAAATCTTAAACAAAGAATTCCACAGTATTTTGTATTCACTGCTCCGTTGTTCCCAAGTGTTAAAATACTATACACTTTTCTCACTATAGTATTACCCATACATGTAGTCAAAACTGTCACCAGACCAAAACATTTTTTCAATACATAGAAACATAATATTTTTTAAAATTCTGATTTTTTTTACATACATTTTTGTCGTCAAACAACACCATAAAGTGTTTGTGTTTACTACCTTGCCTGCCAGACGATTCAATTCCAAACAAAGAACATTAGATAATGAAGTATCCTTCCATGAACACTAGCCATAATTGTCTTGAGAAAAAAATCAACATAACAAAACAAAAGCAGACAAAATACTCATCAATCCATCTACAAACAACTTTAATTCCTACCACTACTTTAGACCAAAGCACATGTTTATTCTTAGATAGTATCGCTACAAAGAGACAGTTATCAAACAAAGTAAAACAAGAACTTCTTTGTCCAGCATTTTTACCTTATCCACAGAAAACCAATATCATATATAACCCTGGTCATATTAAGTCTTTTATTGTACAAACTAGTTTCTCTTCAACTCGTTATATGACCATAATTAACGTAAAAACCCAATTACCGTAAAACCCCTTATTCTCGCACCCAACCTTATTTTCCCTTTACAGTTCATAAATAACATGCTCAATAGCTCAATAGACAATCATAGAATACAGGTCCGATAAATTTACAAGTCACAAATTAACATCTACGTAGGCAATTATCATTGGTAAACTGTGACTCACAATAAATACAAACTCTAAAGTCACATTAAACCACTATATTCTTGAGATTATTTTTATTTTGTGGTTGTTTATTGTAGATTTTAAGTCTTTCATTGTCATTGCAAATTAATTATTATCCCATTATAAACATTGCATTCCTTGTATTATTCTTGCTTCAACAAAGGCCACTCTCTAATATATGCCGTACAATACATAAAAAAAGTCTCCAACATGACAAAATCCTACTGTAGAAATTTACAATTCAATATGTTACTTCAGCAATGTTATCATTTAATCATATATACAATGATTCCAATTCCTACTCATTAACAACAATAACGGTATTCTCACAACAATAACGGTATTCTCACAACAAAAACAGCTAAGAATAAATTGCTTGTATTTAGTACTGATGCTATTGGAGTTTGTTTTGTTCCTGTTTTTTTGTTCAACGTCATATCATGCATTTCTATATGTTTCTTTCATTAAAAAGCCCCTGAACATTTGAATAATAATATTACGATCTAAACTGATCCTATTTGAAACATAAATTACTGGAGTAATGAAATTATTATTAGTTTCATGATGGTTATATAAGTTTGATCAGTGAAAGAGTTTTAAGTGCTATTGAACACAGCAGCAGTTTGGATACATTTGCAATCAGCCCATGAGTTATTATAATTGTCTCTGGTTGTTGTTATTGTTGTTGTTGTTGCTGTTGTCGCTGTTGTAGTTGTTGATATGAGTCTGTGTGTCCTCTAAACAGTTATTCTTAGTCAAACAATAAAATGGAAATGGATTGAAGATTATCATACAAATTGTTACAAATAAGAATAATCAATAATAAATAAAATGAATGTCTATAGCATTGAATGTAGACAAAATGCAGCACATGATTCAATAAATGAGGGTCTTCACGTATAGTACATTATAAGTTTCTTAACAACCGTAAAAAACATTTGCAGAACTTTGATAACAAAATATTCACATTAATTATAAAACCTCGTCAGCTTTTAAAGTAAAACCATAAACAGTGGTTTTATTTGAAAGATTTTCCTAAACACAAAGTTAAATACAAGCCACATTGGAACCAAAATTCACTGTCTTCAAGTGTTCTAAAACTCATCTACACTCAGTACAATTGAAGTTTGGCTCAGATCTCGATTGAAGACGCATGCTTGGAATTAAGATGTTGACTTTATTTTTAAATATGATAGATACACTATGCAACATCAGGGAAAGTAAATTGCACAGTTTGAGGCATCCAGAATGATTGTTTTCTAAAAGCTCATTTAGTTTTGATGGGTTTAGTACAACAGTTTTCGGATTATTTTACCCTGTTCCTTAGGACAACTGAACCAGTAGTTACCCTTTCTTTGCAAGGGAACAAATCTTTGCAAATCTCTACTAGTTATTGCTTATAACAGGTTATGGTAGGAAACAAATTGATTTACTGATTTTGATATCAACTCCTCCTGCATCCCTTATCATTTGTTGATATGATATACAGGACAAGTTAAATATTCATGTCTAAGTTTGTATTTCTGGAATTTCAGTTTACAGGTTTCCACATTATTTGGATTTGTCTTACCAGAAGTCTGCTGACTACTTTAATGTCTCCCTGCCAAGCTGCCTGTAACAACAACTGATGGGACGCCTCTGTGCTGCGTTCTACTGACTCCAACAATATTGCCCTTATCGACGGTGATGCTACTTCAACTGCTGTGTGACCTTCATAATTGCGTAGTGTAATATCTGCCCCATGCCGAAGAAGTAGCTGAACAATCTGCAAATAGAAATAAAAAGCTCGGGTTAGAAATCGTTAATTGTAAAACTTATTTTTTATAGAATAGAACTTTTTTTAGAGTGAAACTTATTGACGGGTGAATGCAAGTGTTCTATCTGCTTCTGTAGTCAATACAACTCTTATGCTCTTACTCTCCCAATTATAGCTGTTGGAAGTAAATTAAAAATGGAGGCAAAAGTGCCTTAACTGTTCAATAGCACATAGAACCCTTACACTTTCAGCCCTTAGATTTAGGCTCCTAAAGAGAGCAACATTTCCTTCCCTGGAGTGGGCACATGAGAATAGTAACATATAAAATGTTACGGAAAAAGCTGTCATCATCATTTTGCAATCATATTCTACATCATCATCAATATTCTACATCATCATCAATATTGTCATCATCATCAACGCTATCATAATCATCATACCATCATTTCTAAAATAAGTAGATAATCAAATGTTTTGTTAAAATTATTAAAATTATTAAACAATTGTATGTAATTTTTTTATAAAAGTACCTGTAAAACTACAAATGTGCATGTATCAAAAGAAGTCCAATCCTTTGTCTAAAAATAACTAACCTCAATAACTATAGGCCACATCAATAACTATAGGCCACATCAATAACTAAAGGTCATGTCAATAACTATAGGCCACGTCAATAACTATAGGCCACCTCGATAACTATAGGCCACCTCAATAACTATAGGCCACCTCAATAACTATATACCACCAAACAACTAAAACAACCTGGCATGGCAAAGAGGGTAGAGTGTCTGCATCATAATGGGTCAGTCGTAAGTTCTAGCCCCACCAAAGGCTCTAGTTGTTTCCTTGAGCAAGAAATTTTACCCTTATTGCTTAGTACTGGTTGGTTCCAGGAATGGATTTGAGCTTTATTGACAAAAGCAAAATTGCTCAAATATGTTTCCCAATCAAGCTAAAACAAATTAGTATAAACTAACTAAAACAACCAGTACTTTAGCTGTAACAAAACTAGCCGTAACTGCTTCTCTCTATCTGATTTGATATGTGATACCACATTAGTTTTCAATTTATACTTTTATTTAAGTTCAATTGAGAAACAAGCATTGTTTGCTTATTAGGTAAATCACAGTCGAATCTGTTCCTGAAACCAACCAGCAATAACTGAGTAGCAATGAAGGTAAAGTTTCTTGCTCAAGGAAACAAAGAAAGCCTTTGATAGGGCTAGAACTCACGAATGACAGGCATCCACCAATTACGAATCAGACGCGCTACCCACTGTACCCCGCCGACCTTCATATCACATTGATAATCATTTATAATAAACTTGAAACATTTCACTATAAATCCATTTGTAAAAACTGGTTTATCAATGTATTATAAGTCATACGTGTTTCAGTTTAAATAAATTCTCTCAGACTCTGGTGAGTATACATCTATTAAAATCCATTTTCATCTCTATTTTATTTACAAGAAATTTGAACTGTTAAAGTTTACTTAATAAAAATATCTATCTATCTATATTTCAACTTACATATACTTTAATCTACGTCAAAATCACTTTAGTGGATATAACAAGTTTAAATTGAACAAAGGACATGTTCATGAAGTTGATTTCAGTGTTTTGGCATACGGCCACCATTGTGTGAGAACTCCTAGGGGTTGGTTCACATAGAGATTGTACAGGTGGTTCATCTTTGACCAAATAAGTTAAACTTTGATGACACTGTACACACTGTAAACATGTGGTCAATATGTCTGAATCACTCTATACTCTCATTTCTGGCTGATTCAGCGTTTAATATTGTAAACGAATATTGACCTGAAACTACAGAATAAATAACATGGACCAATGCATTACAAAATAGGTGTTACACGTGTATACAATGGGCAAGTGTTCTATACTCGGTTGTAATAACACGACAGTCTAATCCACCTATTTCACATTTCAATAGTCTGTGTAATGAATTTACGAGTTTCTGATCAATGTTCGTATACAATATTATAAGCCAATAATTTCTCATTGATAACATGTCAAACTGTAAACAAAAAGTGCCATCATCATGCATGGGATGAGGTTTATCATTTACATGTGTAGACATGAGTATTCACTATGTAATCAGTGAATGAAACCAAAAACAAAAAATGAACTCAAATATTAATTGATTATCAGGTTTGTTTCTGAAGTAATATTGTTTAAATGATAGAAAAAACACTTTGAACCTATATTTCTGAAGGTCTTATCAAATATAGAAGAAGAATTGTCTATAGAGAGTGCCTATTATAAACTATGCCAAAACTGTATTGATTTAAAGTTCACGATACCATGCATTAATGTAGAGCACAACTGTTTAAACAGCAGCATTTTTAATTATATTCACACATAAAAGTCAGGACTCAGGTAAATAACTGTACTGAAGCTTTTACCAATATTTAAAAATTCCTTACCTGTACATTAAACCTCTCCCACTTAAATATAGACATTACTCTACAGTTTATTAATAGGGCTTAACCAATAGCCGTGATCTTTCCTTCATTGTTGCAATAGTTGCGCAATACATGTAGTTCCTTATAAAGCTATAGTACCCAGGTAAAGTTTAATACTTGTTTAACTAGAGCTACAAAATGGCAGCAAGTAAAACAAGGTTAGAATCTTTTTTCTATTAAGCTTTTTAGGCAACTTTAAACTTCTTACACCACTTTGTTTCTATGAGTTCTTATGTCAAACACACTTACATTTAATCCAAAGGTAAATTAATAACTATTTAGCAATGTTTTCTTATTTAGTATAGAAATATAATATCTATACTTAAAGTCATTGTTATGAATTCTTAGTTATTTTTCTGTCAATCAATTTAACAGATCTATGATTGAGAATGGTTCATATATTATGCCAGCTAGCTGTCAACTAGGCTCTTTTATACTATCTAGTATAAATTTTCCTGTTTTTTTTATTTTATTTTTTTATCTCATATTGAACTTTAAGTGAAGTTGCATGTATATGTGTAAGACTCATAGATTTTACAGATCAGATAACATTGAACTATTGCATGACTGTAACAGAAATATCCTGATTGCAACAGCAGGTTTATAATTTTAAAGTGTCTAGATAGAACTTGTGAGGTTTTACATGCATTCCCAATTCTTAAGACCAGTTTCTTTACTTGACAGCATGTTAACAGAAGCAAACTTTAAAGATCTTCAGGAACTTGGATATACTGTTGTCACAAATGTTCTCAGTGTGGCAGACTGTGACAAGTATATGGAAGAGTTCTCAGACTGGGCTACTGATTTTCCAACATGGCCTAAATCTAGGAAAGGAATCATTCATGGAAAACAAACTGGGCATTTATCAACAACATGGCAAGTTCGCCTAAAGACTAAGAATGTCTTTTCTTCGATATGGAAAACTGACAAACTTCTGACAAGTTTCGACTCCATTGCTATTGGTCGACCACCAGAGCAGGGGGAGGAGCCCTTTGACGACGGTAATTCCAACTGGCTTCATCTGGACCAAGAACCTACACGGGTTGGTCTCAATGCATACCAAGGGGCAGTGTATTTGGAGGAAGCTTGTACTGAGGACTGGACTCTTCAAGTCATGGACAAATCACACAAAGTTTTCCAACAGTTTTTTGCTGAGAACCCGAAAGCTGCAGAGAAATCGGCAGACAAAAAATTCTACCGTCTAACAAAAACTAATGTGAAATATTTTGAGAAATACGGTTGTAAAATTGTAAGAGTCCATGTACCTAAAGGTGGAATGGTTTTATGGGATTCTCGAGTTGTTCACGATAATGCTCAGCCAAAAAAGGACCGACAGAACCCTGGACGATGGAGATACGTTGTCTTTGTGTCTATGACTCCCGCAGTATGGGCGTCAGCAGAAGACATTGACTTAAAACAAAAGGCCTACTATGGGAGTAAAATGACAAACCATTGGTCGTCTCAAGGATCAACACTCATGAAGGCAACTCTGAGAACCAAAGAACCTCCACTTGAAATGCCAGAAGTAGCTAAAACACCAGAAGCACAAAAGTTGGCCGGTGTCATTGCCTATGACTTTGAAGATGGCAACCCAAATGGCCCAACAAAACCTTTGACAAGTCAATCTGTGAAAAGGAAGCGCGATGAACTGTCAGACTAGATGGTACACCTATCTGACATAGTATAGCAAAATTATAGGCTAAAGGAAAACAAATTCTGCAAAAAATAGTTTGTTACATCATTTCTGATTGGATGATGCTTATAAATGTGCAACTATTACATGCCATGGCAATAATGTATGACTTCACAAATTAAAACAGCCATTTTTTAAGCCAAAACAGACCAACTCATATACAAGACAAAGAGTGATACATATTAAATGGAATGCTGAAGTGTAATGTTGTATGTTCCTTATAATGTCATTATCTAGTCCATGCCATGTGTCTTTTTTTATGAGATTCTTTGAACTTGCTTCAATCATAAATGCCAAGGACTACTTTAATACGGGGAAGTATATTTTAATAATAAAGATATATTTATTGTTATGTAAACATGTATACGATTTCAAACTTTGTGCTAGGAATTATACCTGTACATGTATATAATGTCAGTTTTAACCCTTGAAAATAAAATCTTGAAACTGTTTTTATTATTGTGTGTTCTAATGTTTTATAAATTGTTGTGGTAACAATTAAATATAGAAAGAATCTGAATACCGGTATCTGAAATGGTACAAATAACAAACTTGTTGTGTTTCTATAAGCTTTGATGAAATATCAGCAGGATACACTTTTAAGATAAGTGATGTAAAAAATGAATATCTCTGTTTGAATTAATTTATCATAACTTAGAAATGTTACTGCTGTTTAAAAAATCCTGTTTTGGTCTTTATTTGAGAAATTTGTATGCACAATTCAATTCTATCACGTATATTAGAATAATGTAACAGAAGATCAAAGTCATAGAAATATGAAAGGTAACAAGCCAAGATCAAAGTCATAGAAATATGAAAGGTAACAACACAAGATCAAAGTCATAGAAATATGAAAGGTAACAAGACAAGATCAAAGTCATAGAAATATAAAAGGTAACAACACAAGATCAAAGTCATAGAAATATGAAAGGTAACAACACAAGATCAAAGTCATAGAAATATGAAAGGTAACAACACAAGATCAAAGTCATAGAAATATAAAAGGTAACAACACAAGATCAAAGTCATAGAAATATGAAAGGTAACAACACAAGATCAAAGTCATAGAAATATGAAAGGTAACAACTGTGAGTTGATCAAAGTCAGAGAAATATGAAAGGTAACAACACTAGACTAAAGTCATAGAAATATGAAAGGTAACAACTGTGAGTTGATCAAAGTCAGAGAAATATGAAAGGTAACAACACAAGATCAAAGTCAGAGAGATAAGAACGGTAACAACACTAGACTAGTCATAGAAATATGAAAGGTAACAACTGTGAGTTGATCAAAGTCAGAGAAATATGAAAGGTAACAACACAAGATTAAAGTCAGAGAGATAAGAAAGGTAACAACAGAAGATCAAAGTCATAGAAATATGAAAGGTAACAAGAGAAGAACATAGTGAAAGAAACATGAAAGGTAACAAAACAGGATCAAAGTCAGAGAAATATGAAAGGTAACAA
>ENA-OREC01001450-OREC01001450.1-marine-metagenome-genome-assembly--contig:-NODE-1450-length-12032-cov-13.611543_pt1 | contig 12032 bp, 6 predicted proteins | sample MGYA00248626_ERZ508543 | MGnify/ENA primary metagenome ERZ508543 (study PRJEB26211, sample SAMN05518279) | marine metagenome | isolation source: Puget Sound, Washington, USA | host: Bankia setacea... | reverse complement strand
GGGGGGTGGGGGGGGGGGGAGGACGAAATGGGATCGAAATGGGATCAAAATGGAACAAAATCTGCAAAACACTGTTGAGAATTTGGAGAGATTTGCATGCACAGGAGAATGGAATGATGTTTGTGATTGTGTGAACTTACCAAAGATTAAGGAGTGCAGGTGAGGAATTTTAATCCGTGGGGTATGTTATGTCTATCTTTCATAATCCTGCATCTCAAAGGTTTTACAGATCTAACACTAACAAATATTGTAACAGATTATCGAATGGTTCAGTCTGTCGTCGTCTTGAGCGATTGAGGAACAGGTGTCTGCCGCAGAGGAAAGTGGAGGAAAGTTACAACGATAATACAAAGCAAAATTATGGAGGGCCTTGCAGCAGACGGATTAGAGACAGACGGCAGACGGGAACCAGAACTGGGACGCTGAAAACTGCACACGATGCACGCCTATAGACACCATCGCCAAACCATACAAACATTTCGAGTGAAAAAGAAATAACCTGCCAAATATATAACATGATACAATTGCATTGAAACATACACTAGCTCTGGGTCAAAGTCTGCACAATGTCAGCTACAATTTCTTTATGTGAAGGCGAAGTGGAACTGTTCGAGGAACGCATGAACCTTTTTGTATTAACGAGTATACAAATAAATTTTTACATCTCAATATTATGCCCAAGAATTCAAATGCAATTTATTCCGTCTTTACCAAAATAAACAATGAGTATCAGATTGCAATTAAAAAGAGGCCAAAATGAAATTACTGTTGAAGAACATATTGAACTCCTTGACAATAAACGTGAATGTAGGATTTAAAATATTGTCATTGATTCACGCATCTCTTCATGAAAATTTACATAGCTGCCTTAGATTTTCTTCCAGTAATTTTGAAACACTTCACCTAGCTATCATAATTACATGGATTAAACTGGATGTCCTTATATGTGAGATTGGTCTCCATTTCAACATACCATACATAATAGTTTACCACATCCCAAACATGTAAGAAGACTAATTATCACACTGTAACTATAAGTCTAGATGCTCTACAAGTACCCTCATTTGCTCCCACATAACCACCACAAGCATGTGCTGATTGCCCGTGATCATTGTCTTAATATTTCCTACAATTATGTCTTAACAATGAAATATTTGATTTAAAAGTAAATAGTTTAAATCTTAATTAGGTATATTAAGACAAAGCTTAGAATTTTGTTTCCAAGGAATGTTTTTTTTTAACAAAGACGAGAACACTCTGAAAAACAAAATCAACGTAATAAAAGTATTTCCCAGTCAATAGCGTAGACAAAGACTTTTATTCATCAGACAAAATGATTCCTGAGTTATTAACCATAATTTAGTTGCATTCAGCAGACACAAAAATGCTGTTTAATAGAAACCAAGGATTAGTGCAGTTTATGTTCCCTTCATAATTAGCAGCGGAATTCCAAAAAGCAATAATTGAAGATGTCTGCATTTTGCACAATCTGGTATAAATGATTGTAATGAGCCTAGAGGTTGATGAGCAAATGTATTTGAAAATGAAATATTGAGTCTGTGTGGCTGGTAAGTAAAGGTAGTTGGTTGGAAAAAAGGGATAAGTTATTTATACTCAACTGTAAATCTTATATAAATGTCTGAGAAAGCAGCTTAATTATCATGAGAAGAGTTTTGTTTTTATTTACATTCCTTGCAGTCAAATATTAGTTGTGTTAATTGTATGATCCAATATGATTACTGATAGATTATATAAGTTTTAAGAAGGTTAAAAAACACAAGGATATTTCATACTAGAATACACACATACACTAGATGTTTTATATTGTTATTAATTGTTCAAATTTAGCGGTTTTATTCTATTTACAATGAAAACCCCAGCAATATTAAATCTTCAGTGCTAAGTCTAAGCAATGCGTTTATTTTTGTGCAAAATGTCAGCTACAATTTCTTTATGTGAAGGCGAAGTGGAACTGTTTGAGGAACGCATGAACCTTTTTGTATTAACGAGTATACAAATAATTTTTTACATCTCAATATTATGCCCAAGAATTCAAATGCAATTTATTCCGTCTTTACCAAAATAAACAATGAGTATCAGATTGCAATTAAAAAGAGGCCAAAATGAAATTACTGTTGAAGAACATATTGAACTCCTTGACAATAAACGTGAATGTAGGATTTAAAATGAACTTGAATTTGTCCAGTTTGTCTGCATCTTGGTTATGCTGACTAGCTATATATGTAAATAGTCTTCTCAAAAGAATGCTTACTTGTATCAATATCATTAGAACAAAACAGTTCCTTTTTTAAAGTGCACATTGAACTTTATATGAAGAATATGTTTGACTGTACTGAAGCAAGTAAAGCAGCCTAAATATCAATGTTCAATCTTCCAAGCAAAGTTACTACAACCTTACATACAAACTTGTTTACCATTACAGATTAAAGGCCAAGGTCTCATACAAAATTCGAGCAGTGAAACCAAAAAGGATCTAAGTGGTTGTAAATTAAGAAAGCAGGTAGGTCCTTTTCGTATTCACCCCCCTCAGAATCGTAGTAGAAAAAGGTCGATGGAAGAACTGTTTATTAAATGGTTTGAGAACTTGGCAACAGGTGGATTAACAGCACGTCTCTGTTGATACATGCATATAAACAATAAACTGTATACAATTTGATTTATTCTGTCTGCGAGTAGAGAGCATCGACTTGGTGGGATTTAAGGTAGTTAGTTCTTCGTAGTTCTTACATTGGTGTTTTTGATTGAAGAGTCAAATGCGGCTACATCAGAAAATTAACACAAATGCGACTATTTCTGTGAAGAGCTAGTATTTTAGCTAGCTTATAAAATGTCTATATCGCAAAGCCTGTACATGGTGCCCATTGCAACAAAACATAAAAAATAACAATCATTCTTTCTATCTCTATGTGTTTCTTTCTAACAAGCAAATTTTTCCTTAACTAACTAGCAGTGTAATGGTACTCCATAATTTGTACAAACAATTAAGTTCAGTCAATAGTTGGGACTTGGGGGAAAAAAGTCTCTTTAATATTATTGAACTTTTGCTGTTACCTATTTATTATAAGCAAATTCTACAGCAGTTCATTATCACATTGAACTAAATACCTTAATGAAATAACAATGTAACAATATGACAGGGTGGGAAGGGGGTGAATGCAAAATGGTTATATCTCCTTCTTTATTCAACAGCACTTAGTAGTATATTGCTTTCACCCCTGGAATCGCTACCATGGGGTCTCTGGAACCATTATAATTCTAGAATTCAGTAAGTTATGTAGACAAAACATGTTCTCAAAGGCTTAAGAGACCTCTTAGGAACCAGGGTAGGGAAATCAAGAGTGATTGTCTACCGCATTATATAATAGCAAAAACTCATTCTCTAACCCAATTTGTACAATTAGGGCAATGGAATTAGTATACTCGTTTCCAGGACCCATTATGCAAGAGGGTTTTAAAGTCATACATTATAGAACACTAATATTATAACAAAATTGAAACCTCTGGAATAACGAGGTCCCATGAAACAATATAGATTACTACACATGACAATGTCATGACTGTACATCTATTTGTACAAATAGAGCAAAGGAATGAGTATACTTGTTTCCTGGACCTGTTGCAAGAAGATGTCACAGTCTTACAAAAACACTCTACATTATAACTACATTGAAACTTCTTGGAGTACCCAAAAACCCTAAAACATTAATACAAGTGAAACGTAAAAGCTACCATTGATTGCCTCTTAATTCTAAGTTGTATGGTGAAGGTCAAGATCACTCAAAGTCAAGGTCACAGTTTTATAAGTCAAGAAGTAATAACTCTTGGAAACTCTTTTTTGTGAGGTACAGTATTCAGAGGCACTTGCAAGTAAAAAGAAGGTGTCGTTATGAGAAGAATAACGGCGTGCACAACAAATTGTCATCTCTCAATAACTCAACATATCTTTTTTTCTTGGAACAGGATCAAAGAACAAGCTAAACTATACTTTAGTGTGTGAAGTATTCTCCCTTTTTAGCTGGTTCTATGACACTATAAAATAGCCAAATAATCAGTCACTGTTTTGGGGTATCTTGTTATAAAAAAGCAAAACATATATATGGAAAAAAGACAAGACGTATTTCTGTGTACCAACACATCAAAATCAACCTGTCTCCAAAAAATCAAGCACAATTTTGCACAAAATATCACGCAGAACAACTTGTCCCAGAAATGAATGGAGTTCTTGTCTATGGCAAAACATGAAAATATGAAGGACTGGAAACAAACAGTTATATTTCTTTGGCCCTCTTTGTATGTCAATAGGTTATGTATGCACTGGCGCTTGCATGTAATTGTTTTACCTCTTAGAAATCGTTTAGTTGAAATCGTTTCAGTTAATTATCTAAAGAACAGGCTTAGAGTTCAGGGTGACATATATTGTCAACAGTTAACATGAATGCTCCAGCTCTTCTCACTGACAGCTGAATAAGCAAAAACTGATAAGCATTTAGGCTGTGACATGCTTTTGTGTTTTTTACCCCAATTTACCCCTGCTCATTGTCAGACACCCAAAACAGAAAATCAGATAGTAGACAGAAATATTTGTACTGTTGGTGGCTGTTAACCAGTTTAGGCCTATTAAAATTCTCAAGGCTTTTACGGTTATTTATTGAAATGAAAACTGTAATATTTTATCTCCTTTATTTCTTTTGTTATGACAATAAAAGCCATGACGTTGATAATAAACTCATGTAAACCTCATTTCTTACCCTTTTTATCCTGTAAATTGATTTTGAAAGCATGTCAGAAGTTCTTTTTTATGTGTTGTACCGTACATACTAACAATATATCACTAATTATGTAAATTGTTTGCTTCACATTTAACAGTTATTACAGGTTTGTATTTCATATTATTATCATGTGCTATTGAAAGGAAAGTATAAAAAGTAAACTGTCTAGCTCTTCAATATTCTATCAACGTTCAAAATCTACAATATACGACTCGTGCTAACATATGTATAACGCGATATTTTTTTGGCACATATACTGAGCCATTAAGTTTTTATGCATGGAATCAGTTTCTGAAAGTTCTGTAATTGAGCATTAATAGGGGCACTTGCCTAATAGTGAAAGGTAAATCAAGCAAAATCACCACCCAATCTGTACCTAATTATCGCTATTTAGATGCTTTTATGTTTTGCCCTCCCCTGGTTATTCAGCTTTAAATCATAGGGACTTATTTAGGTATCAAAAGCAGTATTAAAGGGACATAATGCTCATTTAATCCTTAATGCCTCAATTTTACCAGGTATACTTCTCATGCATGCCTATAGGGTTTTCTCCTTACATAACTGTATTTGTAATTATGTTCAGGTGTATCTCTTGCAACATTTCTTTTAAATCAAATAGTTTCCTCTTTCAGCACTTATATCAAGACTTTGCTTTCCATATTTTTGTTTTTGCAATGTTTTTTTCACACAAGTGACCAAGGTAGGCAGGCCCCTTTCCCAAGTTTAGATCCCTACCAAATTGTCAGGGCGATAAATAACTGTGACTTGCCCTGCATCTGTCATCTTTCTACACCATGATAATTGTCCTTGAAATAACTTTTTACCATCATATACCACATGTTCAGCACTGGAGCAATCAATTACATGTTATTTTGGTCCTTTTCGAGGGCTGACTAATTGTTGTAATATGTACAAATTTCATGATACACTTTACACTTTTACCTGGTTTAGCATTCAATTAACAACTTTTTAACTGATGACTAATTAAAAGAATTGAAGTTTTCTATAATTAACACCTTTAACTAGTCAGGCGCTGTACCTTTAACATAGCTGTTAAAAGTACTGTGTCATAAACCGGGTTAGAATGACACATGGCAATTAAAGCTGAGTGTTTAATTCACAGTATAGAACCATCACCCATTTAATTTTATGTCCACGCAAGTCTTTTTTAATGCTCTAACCTCGTTAAGTGTGTAATAATATCAAATTTAAATCCAAAAAGTTAACAAGTTCTTTCAGTATATCTGCTCATGGGTGAGAGGTGTACTATAGAATGATATTTACAAATGTTAGCTTTTAAAAGGGTTATCAAAAAGACATATTGATAATATTTACATACAGTATGAAAAAAGCGATTATTGAGACCCATATTACAGGTATAAAGGTGTTTTAGAACCCCCTCCTGAAGTAGTTTAATTCTTAAAAATAGGGTAAATAAAGTAACAGCTTTTCCAAAACCATATTGTAAATAATGACATGTTAAGTTTTGGGGATTAGCACGTCTGTGAACTTTCATTGCGGTCAGTCTGTCCCTTACCATGGTCACTTAATGTCCTGAATATAACATTACAATATGATGAGGTCATTTGTTAAAGTCAGGTATTGAGTGGTTTATAGTAGTCAGTGAGTACCCGTTCCTATTAAAAAAATTGTTGACACCTCACGGTTAGGTACCACCATCTGCCTTTCTACTTTAAGCAAAACTCAACAAACGTAGAACTTGCATTTGAGTTAATTGCTTGTTTGTTTGTTTTGACAATATTTTACGAAGGGGCTTATTTGACATTTTAGTCAATCTTCCATAAGGCCTTCAAAGATGGTATTATTTCTATTTGAGTGTGCCGAAATCTATTTCAGAACATCTAAAGAATAAGACTTTGTAACCTTCTTCCAAAAACAAACATTTCAAAGACGATTTTTCCCTGTTTCCATGATCTAGGCAATATCAACTATGTAAGAATCTGTCACCTCATTCAAAGGAACTCTTTTCAAAGGACAGTACTGAACTATTACATGTGTACTTTGCTTCTGTACAACACCCTCAGAATTCTTTCCTGGAACCAACCAGTTATAAGCAATGAGGGTAAAGTTTCTTGCTCAAGCTTTTGATTGACTCGAATTGAACTCACAAATTATGAGTCAGACACACTACCACTGTGTCACGCCTCCCCTGTGTACCTCCCTTGTGTACTTTCAATAAATTGATGAAAAATTGAGAATGTTGAGAGCAACTCTTTAATTTTTCATCATGTTGCCTAACATCAAGATTATTCCTATAACAAGGCACCGACAACTTTCTAACTTTCTTTGTCCTACCTTCATCTACTGCTATGATAGCAAAATGGTAAGTTTGAGAAAAGTAATTTGGATGACAGTTTGATGAATAAGGTAACTTTTTTCTTTTTGAAACCCTTGACAACTTGTATGAAAACAGGCCATGAACACTTGAACTCCTTTATTTTAAATCAATTGATAGATGTAGATGTCAATTTTTATGAAACACTTTGGCAGCTTTGCTCACAGGTAAGATTGACAAATGGATAGCGTTTTTTATGAAGACAAAGGAAAAAACTCTCCAAAATCATTTTCTCCCACACTTTGTAAGTCATTCAAGCAAACAAAAGCAATATTTTTCTAAGTTAAAACATTACCTGCTGATAGTGAAAAAATGACAAACCAATTTAAAAACATTACCATTTAGTAATGAGGTTCAATTTACTTGAGTACTTTTTTTTGTTCTAGTAGAAATAAAACTGAAACTATACGATGTCTACAATTCTAATTTACATTCTTATCCTAGCTGCTTCAAATATTGTGAAGTGTTTTCGGGACATAAAAGAGCGTATGTATATGTGAAGGTTTGAGATGATAACTGTTGTAACTTACATACAGTTCAACCCTACTTGCGTATTGGATAATAAACAATTGCTTCATAGTCGTAAACAAGAATTCAAACTCAAAACAAATATGGTTATGGGTAATTCCACCTCTGACATACTCTCATATTCCAAATTATTGGTTATGGGTAATTCCATCTCTGACATACTCTCATATTTTGACGTTATTGGTTATGGGTAATTCCATCTCTGACATACTCTCATATTTTGACGTTATTGGTTTTGGGTAATTCCATCTCCGACAGACTCATATCTTGACGTTATTGGTTATGGTAATTCCATCTCAGACAGACTCATATTTTGACGTTATTAGTTATGGGTAATTCCATCTCCGACAGACTCATATTTTGACATTATTGGTTATGGGTAATTTCATCTCCGACAGACTCATATCTTGACGTTATTGGTTATGGTAATTCCATCTCAGACAGACTCATATTTTGACGTTATTAGTTATGGGTAATTCCATCTCCGACAGACTCATATTTTGACATTATTGGTTATGGGTAATTTCATCTCCGACAGACTCATATCTTGACGTTATTGGTTATGTGTAATTCCATCTCCGACAGACTCATATTTTGACGTTATTGGTTATGGGTAATTCCATATCCGACACTCATATCTTGACGTTATTAGTTATGGGTAATTCCATCTCTGACAGACTCATATTTTGACGTTATTAGTTATGGGTAATTCCATCTATGACAGACTCATATTTTGACATTATTGGTTATGGGTAATTCCATCTCTGACAAACTCATATTTTGACATTATTGGTTATGGATAATTCCATCTCTGACAGACTCATATTTTGACATTATTGGTTATGGGTAATCCCATCTCCGACAGACTCATATTTTGACATTATTGGTTATGGGTAATTTAATCTCTGACATACTCTCTTATGTCCAAATACTGTGGAGTACCAAAGAAGTATCATTGCTGGTGTATTAGCCTATTATTGAATGAGGTGTGCAAATGTACAATACTTATATTCCAAGCAAACACTATGCAAACATTAGTCACTATTCAAGGTTTTCAGTTCTGCTAGAAGAAATCCTTAAAAAGCTTTACTCCATTCATGACTAAACAACCTTTTAACTCAGCATGACTTTTTTTAACAATACAAACCCATATGAACTTCAAGGTGAAAATTTTAGTCCAAAGGGTGTACAGTTTCACTGTATCTAAAAAGCAATTATTCTCCAATAAAATATTTATCTCAGAGGTACAAATGAAATTACAACTTTTTTTCTCTCAACTGACAGCAAAATGTTGACAACTTTATATTTATTATGTAATTTTTATATTACCTTTTTTTGCAACAGGTGGGCTTTTTTTATGTTACTCTAAAATTACAAATGATCTTTATACTTTGTTTATATGTCACAAACCCTTCCAGGGCCATGCTTGGTTACACAAAACTACAGATATGTTTCTTGACTTTAAATTATTAACACAAAGCATCCTTTTCAGACACATTTTTAATTCTAAGTCATACAAGACACAACGAAGGATAGAGTACTGAAAACGTTTAATTTGTGCAAATAATAAATGGATTATGCCAATTGTATAAGACTTTTACGATTTAGAGCTACCGAGAAAATGAATAAATTTAAAATCCTATATGTAACAATTTGTTGAAACTGATATGCTACACAATGCTCGTTTTTGCATCTGAATTGCATAGTACAACATTTTAAGCAAAGAAATAGTATTTATCAACTGGCTCTCTTAATAATGTCTAGTGTCAAATAGTTTCTTCTAACAAGGACCTCGAAGATATCGATAACACCTAATCAAATATAACCAGTCCTCATTGCAAACCTCTTACGGTAAGTTGCTTTGTATGTGCACATTTTTTGCGAGTTGTGAAAAGATTTGAAAAAAATGAAAATTGACGAGTATTCGGAAATATCTACGGTAACCAAATATCCAGAAAGTATTTAAATGATTGTGTCAGGCATGTTTTTATCCTGCATATTTGTTATAGGTATGTGCATACGTAAGGAGATTTTTATAATGTAACAAGATGAATTAAAAGGGTAAAAACTACATACCCCTGAAGGCCTATTTGGTTGTTAATTGTTCAGTGTTTTTTCCCTGAAATACATTTATCGCCAAGTGGTTGAAAAATTGTATATTACATTTCAGCTTCGTAAGTAGTTTTATAAATATGTCATAACTATGTAATTTTGACCCACTGTTTAAAAATGCAGAAACTTTTGTGAGAGCGATATGTAGATTTTTTTGTTTAAGTATCTGTGGCAACATTAATCAAAATACGCTGCATGGACCCATCTGTGGAGTAGAGTGATATCAATGCTTCTGAAATGCATAAATGGAAAAAAATGAAATATTTCTGAAATGGGTAAGCTGACAGTAGCATTAAACATTCATAAAATAGCCACGACGGTAGAGAAGAATAAAATTGTGGTAAAAATTTATACCTAACACCATGACTTGAACAGTTTTTTGGACTAGAAAAATAACCCTTTGAACAGCATGGGTGGTTAAATCATCAACAGTAATGCACTGAAATACGTCTTTCATTTTTTTGTTCATTCACTTTTTTACAACCAGGAAGATGTGAGGGAAAGGTATGACATTTTGTGTTCCCTTTTTTTAACGGATTTATTTTACTTTTTGACTTGCCTACCAACTTTTGTCGCCTGCAGACACTTCACTGTTTGTCGTTCTAATCAGACCCCTTCTCGTAAATCTAAGCGCGTCTTTTATGTCACGAGAGCGATTTTAGAAGCTAACCCCCCTTTCTTTTAGATAAAGGATTACGTATCTATAAGGACTCAAAGATATCAAAGCGAATGATCCTTTTATATCACTTTATGTCTGGCTTAAAAACAAGGACTTTACATCTACAGCACAAGTATAGTGATTATCGGGTATTAAAAGTATTTGGAATATTTGGAGATTGTGCATCAAGCTGCAATTTTGGAAGAGTACATAGTATAACAGAAGATAAAACATTGCACCCTATGGTTTAGATATTTAAGAATGCAAGAAGCTGCAAATCATGGGAATCTCAGTTAAAGCACTCTAAGCCTGGGTAAGTTTGAAGTTATCTCTGTACATATATGTTCTGTAGACAACTACATGTATGTATGAAGAAATTGTTATTGGAGAGGGATGATATCATAAAGCTGACAAAGTTTTGATTTATTGGACCTTATAATTTGACAAATGACCGAAGAAGAGCATTGTCCCTTGTCCGTTACAATACTAATCTGGCGGACAGTGAACTTGGACGTAGAATTTAGACATGATAACTGTGTACAAAAGTGGTACAATATTAGTTCATGAGGTTCGCAAAATGTCACAGGGTATCATGTGTGGGAAACAATAATAGTGGCCATAAATGGGTATAGAGAGGAAATGTTAGCCTAACATTAGAGAAATTTCATCTTAATTTGTATTGTAAATTAGGTATAACACTTGTACACGATGGGAGGGGTTAATGTCAGAAAGGGTCTTAGCTGCTTCTGAACCATTAACATTTTAAAATGATCGCGTTCACTGCTCAATTGGCTATTATATGATATATTCTTGAATTGACATGATCTTATCCAACTGTAGCATTACACTTGTGCCAGAAGCTTTGGTAATTCCAGCTCAAATAGTGTGTGTTAAAGTTGCTGTAGTTAGAAAGTTTGTAGGTTTGAAATAAATGCAAGTTTATTAACGGTGTTTTGAAAAATGACGGGTCGGAGTGTCATGTCCATGTTACCAAGCAGTATACATATAAATATTATATAAGTAAAATAAACAAAAGCATTATCAAGGTTCAAGGCACTGCAATGACACTGATGATGGGTAGGTCTACGGAAGAGAGCAATGCCAAGGTGAATGCAAAAGGGTTTTATCTGCTTCTTTATTCAATAGAACTTAGAACTCTTTAGCTTTCATCCCTCAGGTGGAGAACAATGGTTTAGCTAATCTGACAGGATAAATCACTGGGAAAACAAAGAGAGTCATTATAGGGGTAGAGTCAAATACACTGTCAGTCATCCCAAATGATTATCTTAAATATTCAACAAACATAACTGACAATAACTACATGCTATATTGCTCCTTCGAAAAAAACACAAGCAAACAATCACAAAATGACAACAACAAATCATGGCAAAAAGGGAGGAAAATGTACTGTTTCTGTAAATTAATGTGATAGTTAGCATTCAGGCAGTATGATGGTCAACAATTTCAACTTCTGACCATCACTGACCATAGTATAGCACGAAAGTGCAAAATTTGGTATCTGAATTGCATTTTGCTTATTTTTCCGTACCCTACACAGCAGGATGAGTTAAGACTTTGAGAACTGTCA
>ENA-OREC01001449-OREC01001449.1-marine-metagenome-genome-assembly--contig:-NODE-1449-length-12039-cov-12.087945_pt1 | contig 12039 bp, 4 predicted proteins | sample MGYA00248626_ERZ508543 | MGnify/ENA primary metagenome ERZ508543 (study PRJEB26211, sample SAMN05518279) | marine metagenome | isolation source: Puget Sound, Washington, USA | host: Bankia setacea... | reverse complement strand
CGGGACTCCTTGCGGCTGCCGGGTCATTTTTGGGAATCGGGCGGGCATCGAGTTACTTTTAACTCGGACTTAAAACCCGTGTGGCGTTTCTCATCGCAATCTGATCGCCAATAAATCGGTTGATGACTGGTCGATGTCCGTTAGGGCATCGTACACATCGAGCGAGCGCCGGGACAAATTTTGTCAATCCAGACAATCCATATATCGGTCAGAGGACGCACAGACGCCAATCAGACGCCGGCCGGGCCTCCGCACGACGTCCGGCCGACTTGGCGGCGCCCGGCCGTAAAACAGCCAGACATCGCTGGCCACTCGACAGGCACACTACATATGTCTGTCCACCCGGTCACCGTACGGCATGTAAGAATTAGCAGGCACCTGGCCGGATACTAATTATCTGGATAAAAGTGCATGGCACTATTAAATGTGACTGTGACCGCCCTATCGCACGATTTTTCTAAACGCCGGCCAATGCCTAGAAATCGCACACGCCGCCCGGCCATCGCTTTAATTGTGACTTTAGGCATAAACGCTCCAAAAAGAACCAGCATTTATTAAAACGAGTAACCGGAACTGTAAAATACGTAATAACCTCATATATGGATATTTAAAACAACAACGCTATAAATACTCTTAAAATTGAGAATGTTTGATCATAAAAAAATATAACGTATAGAATCGTAAGTTTTATTTTAAGAATATTTAATGTTCAAATTAACACATATAATTACATAACTAGATTAACAACATTTAACGATGTATTATATAAATACGACATAAATATGTTACTTAGTTGTTCTATACCTATTAAATACAATACATGACGAGAATAGTTCGAAACTTCGATCTCTGAATGTAAACAACCATCAGTTACCCGCATGTTACTAAAACGTAGTTGATGTCCAGTAATTATTCCCAATAGTTTAGTAAAATGTGGCTATGCAAAGTGTAATCTTATTTTTTTCTAAACCAATGGATGAAGTTAAGAAACCTGCCGTTCATTGTCAACAGAAATGAGCTCCTTATATACCGTATACACGCACGGGTAAATCTATAAATCTCTTAATATGCTCAGGTCACTTCCTCTTTTCCCACTATAACAGAGGGTATATTGTGCTTCTGAAATTATTCACGTTGCAGTAATTAAAAGTACAATTGACTTGCAAAAAACATACGAACGTCTCAAAAAGGAAGAGCCGACTTCAAAGGTATCTTTATACCATACGTGTACTTACACCTCTGTACAGACTTTCCGACAGTATGGGTATATGCAATAGTAGTTGTATTCCCAAACAAATTAATCACCAAGCTATGAACACTTGCAAACACTTGAACACTTTTTTCTCTTCAACTCTTTCATAAAACTAATCTCTATTTCCCTTGGTGTCATATATAGGTTAGCTCTGTTTCACTAGTCTCAGAATAGCCACCTTTTCTGAAACTTTGAAATACGAGTGATTTAATTGTAGACTATATCTACGTTTCGCTCATACATTGCCGCAATGGTTGCAAGTCATTGGTAATCAAAAACTCCCGAAAAAATGCTGTGTTCCATGTTGTCGTCCTAACATAATGGCAACACGCTTTAAAAAAAAAGAACGATAAAAACCTGCTTTTAAGGGTAGTATCGACAGTCCAAAGCGTTTCTTATAAACCATAACATCAGCTAACATATATCGATTCACGTTCGCTCTCATTTTTCAATCAATGTCTACTGTTTTCATGATTTCAAAAACAGATTAACGGGTGAAACAGAATGAGGAATAATTTTAAGACGACAACGTCATGAACATACGTCGCTCCTCCTGTTAAACTCTGCAAAGATGGACACAAACTACAAATGTAAGAGCGACTCTGACTCGATACAAACACATTGATAGTTGTTGTTGAAAGAAGTTGGTTTGGATAAAAGAAATCTCAACAATGACATCTGACGTTAAGGTTATTCCTTCAATGGTAAATTCAAATATTTCTGATCCATTGTGAATGTTAAATGTTTCATCAAACGTGTTAGAATTTAGATCTTTGTCCCCAAAATTACGAAAAATGCCAGCAAAATCTGCCGTGTCATTGTTTGTGCGGAAATAGTGTGCCCACGTGTGAAGACTTCGTTGAACTACCAACGCAAACTGATTTAACTACATGTATATTCCAATGGCATACACACGATAAGACAGTATTGCATTGAGTACAGAGCTCTGTCGGATGACACCAATTTATGACTGTGTAAACACCTTAAAACACTTCACTACGTCACTCTTGTTCCACACTGATTGAACCTATTAGTGGGTGGGGCAAAACAGAATGATGACAGGTGGCCCTATATTAATTACGTGCCCCTCGTGTGATTTCTCGTAAATCAAATCAATTTGTTTTAGGACATTATTATAACTGTTGACACATTCTTTATGAACTAATACTTATAAAGGGACAGTTTATGTGAGGCTTGGTTGATCTGGTAATGTGATTGTGTTGTACGATGTTGACTCAATTTGCTTAGCGCTCTGTCATCTGCATCTGTATGTATGTCTAAGTAATATATCATGCAAACACGTAAAACAAACAACACTATTTACTATGGGTGATACCTTTGTTGTACTCACCGTTATCGTTTTAACATGTGTGGGTGTGAGTGTGTTTGTGTGGTTGTGGTGGTGGTGGTGGGGAGGGGTGCAAACAAACATTAGTGACCATGTGTGTTACTGTTCTAAAAAAAATTGAGGTAATAACTTGTATATATTTGTCACTCGCCCTTTCACGATCATCATAAACACTTGACGAGATCGCACCTTAGCCTTCATTACGGACAATAACGATAACAACAAAACTGCTGAATCATGGTATGAGTAGATTCATACGCGCTTGTTTATCATTTATCACCTCAGACATTACGATGAGACACGATGGTGGGTTACACTTAGATGTGTCGCCATATGACAACCACTAGGTTCTATGTCCGTATGTATTTGAAACAGTTTAAGTTCTTTTGTCTTTCAACTGATGTTAGATAAGGAAATCTTTATATTCAGTGTTTAGAACATTTAATCATGAATACTCAGTGTGTTATCTGTATCTTTATTTGATAGCCATTGCTACATTTATATTCAATCACGTCACACTATTAATTGAGTATCACTATCGTTAAACTGGAATTATCAACAACCGACATGTGATTATATCAAAGTAAACCTCACTAAATCAATGCGCGTTTGGGTTTTAATCAGTCACTGTTTGAAGTCTAGAAAAAACTTGACTTTGTATTTAAAAAAATGTGTGAGGTATAAAAAGTGCGGCCTCGTACTCCACAATATATAAATATATAAAACAGACAGACAACACGTAGCCATAGTAGTTATGCAGCTATTTATTTAAATACTTGTACACGTATTCAGACAACATATTTGATGTACTTCGGGACTCTTTTTTTCTATTTCAAGGGTTTTAAAGCTCTTGTCCCGATTTCGGCTTGGAAAACTAGTTGAAATGATTTGTTTACAACGCCAAAACGTTGTTGCTTGGTTAAACAGTCAAACGGTTAAAAGCATACGTCAAATCATTGTTGCTGCGTTGAAATGTCAAATGTTTCTTTTTGACAACGTCAACACGTTATTGCTGCGAAGATACGTCAACTGTTTCATTTTTCTAAAATCGAAACGTGGTTGTTTTAAAATCAAATTATTCATTTTTCTTACTGTCAAACGTTGTTGCTACAAAGAAACGGCAAATAGTTCATTTTCTAACGTCAACATGTTGTTGCTTGAAAGAAACGTCAACTGTTTTATGTTTCTAACGTCGAAACGTTGTTACTGGGAACATACATCAAATGTATCTTGTTCTTACGTCAAATCGTTATTGCTAAATTTCCTATGTCAAAATGTTGTTTGAAAGAAACGTCAAACTGTTCATTCTTCAAACGTCAAAACGTTGTTGCTGGGAAGAAACGTCAAAGCGTTGTTGCCGGATGCAACCGTTTTTATTTTGTTAACACGTTGTTGCAGTGAATTATTGTCGAATGCAAATACTAATGTTCCTCTTTTTTTAAATCGCTGTATAGTGCAAACATAAATGTGTAAATGTGAGCATTGTATTGCTTCTGGTTCTTATACTGATGTAGAAGCGCCAACTGATTAGCGAACAAATGTTTCTAGAAAGGATAATGCAACCCTTTCTTCAATATATTTCCAACATAGTTTCGAATATATTCACCTAGACATCTCGAGTACTTCTTTTTGTTCAATTCTTTACTTGTTTACCAATGACACAGTTCATTTGCGACCGACTTGATCTAATACATACAATGATTAGAGTGACAGTAGTAATGACATAAATACAGGGAATGTTAGTGAGGTTAGGACGGTTGGAGCAGGTTTCACGATACAGGAATTTGTCAAAGGGGCTCCCTCTCTGTCAATGCTGAATGACAAGCGACTGGGAGCTATACACTTCATTTCTACCGGCGTTGTTTGGTTGTTCTAAATAATCAATTGATAAAACCTTTCTGCCGAGTCATCGTGAGCAAGCAGAAAATAATGGAGACGAATAAAACATTAACTACTTAACATTATACCGTCAGCGACACGTACGATAAAATACATAGATTGAACAATGGAGATTATATAATTAACCCAGCCACAATTACATATTTGATTTGTTAGATTTATCCAGCTAGAACGTTCAAAGAAGAAGGCCCTAAATACTTCGCCGTGACACATCACCACTCGGGAAGTGTTGGTATCTGACAATAAACTCTTAGTCATCCAAAAGTAGGTTTATGAACCGAACATTGAAATAATGGTAAGAGTCGTGTCATCGTATCCATTAAACATTTGTTTCGCTCAGTTTTTATGTTACAATGGCCGTGAGATGTTTTGATTGTGAAATGATTTGTTTTCTTTGAAATTTACAAAATCGTTGATTGCACCATATACTCTCTAGATCTTTTCATAAAACCAAGAAGCGCCACAAACCCTAAATACCTTTAATAGATTTAATATGATTACATGAAATAATTAAATGTAAATGAATCGTTCATCCGAAATCGGGATTAAATTATACCCATCTTGCTTAAATAGGTTTTACATTGAAATCAAATGGGAGAGAACATTGGTTAATGAACTCTTTACTAAGTGGTATCGCTAAACTGATAATCCGAGGTTCTAAAATGTGTGCCGTTGTAGTTTTAAGCATTCCGAGAAAAAATTAATTTAAAACGGTGAAAACTAGAGTAAGTTAAAATACAGGGCTGTTAAATGTCAATTCATTGTACGAACAAGAGGCTATTCCCATTCGCTTTCCTCGAACTTTTGAATCTGTGAAAGTAGACAGAATGTTACGTTGGTATCTAATAGAGGCATGTAAGAGAGTATATCAGTAGTATACGTTTAAATGCTTTAACTACGGAATATTCACAAGTAGAACGTACTCTCAATGGAAACCACTTTTTCGAGGGCTGAAGTTCGAAAAAGGGTTTCATTTGCTTACGCTTTATTTCAAAACCTGTGTCTTTTTATTCTTCATTCCTCTCATTTGAATAAGATTGGTGCCACACCTTTTGGACCAACAAAGCGAAATTGAATTTCAAAGAATGTTTTGCAAAGAATAAAAAAGCGTAAACGACGCCCATTTGTACAGAAAATCGTTCATATAAAATTTAGAATCCAAACACGTGTCTCTCAGCCAATGACTATCCTAACACGCATGCGCACAACATCAAATACTTGGCACCAAACGGTACGGAAAAGGCAGCCGTTAAACACAGAGACTGCGCATGGTGTTACGGTGAACATTTCGGATTATGGCGTGAAAGGTCTCATGATTTCAGAATATTTGTTCCTGCTTCTTACGTCCTTGAAACTATTTTATCCAAATATGGGTGTAACATTTGAGCATTTGCTGTATTCGAAAGAGAAAAAGAATATGTAGCATAATGCAAAACACAAACGAGGAAGAGCATCAAGTTATGTGTTTACAGGCACGAGGTTAAAAAGCAGAAACAGCATAACACACATAAAGAAAATCATTGAGCGTTCTAGATAAATTGTATTTAGCTATTGCTATCTTGTAATTGCAGCTTGTGACCTTATATCAGGTAGAGGCGGGGTCAAGGTTATTACGTTGTTTCTAAGTAACCCCAGACAACAAGATGGCGGACTTTTTTAAACGTATATTGCGTCAGAAAATGAAATAGCGAGGTGGAACCCGTGTACATTCAATGGATACCGTACTTATACTGGGTTTTGAAATGACGAGCATCTATTTTGAAATACTTGTCACATTACATTGCCATTACATCTAATACTGTCACAAAACGTAACGGCCAGCTTTTATGTTGTTTTTAACGAACTCTAAATAACAAGGAAGTACTATTGTTATTCGGTTTCCGTTTTACCACAGTTTTTGTTCGACGAACTATTATACCTCTAGGAACACCGGCATTGAGTTAGAACGTTTTACTATGGTACTGATTTAAACGACCCTTTGCTGCTTTGTTTTTATTTATTATTTTGTTTAAACTTGTCCAAGCTCACACGTGACTCACACGCTATGCAAATACTCATTATGTGTTGAATTACTAGCTCATTAACACAGATAACAACGCATGTGCATTCCAAACTATCAGGTTACTTGCTCCGAATGGTTTGTTTTGAAATGTGTTTTGTTCTACTTCCTACTGTCTCTGTTTGTATTGCTTGTTGAAATAAAAGAAGTGTCTGCTTTAGATAAAGTCTTGATATAGTTTTGGTAGTTGTTTGAATAAAGGTCATGGACACTATATCGTTTAGTACTGGTTATTTCAGGATTATTGATTCGAATCTAATATACAGTGTACAGAATTGCAACTCAAAAATATATAAATGAGATTATTAAAAAGTATGTTTGTTGTAGAACTACGTAATGGGGGGTTATATCTGACCACTGGTATGTGTGTGTTATACGTATACCGTCACTGTGTATACGACCTTTGCTTCCAGTACAGAGCATAGATGGTATTTTCACTTCATTGAGTGTTGAAATGCAAACTCTGTTTCGTTTTTACATTTTGGGTCACCATGTTTGATTGTGTGCTTGAGTGTTTGCACGAACGAAGAAGAATGTTGTTTGAAGGAGTAAGTGTTTCGTGATATCTAACTTAAAATAAACAAACATTGATAAACCAGCGTTCAGTCGTGTCTGATTCGTTTGTTGTTGAAGAGAATCGAAGTTATAGTTATATATGTGACCAACGCAGTCATTATACGATAATTACTGTAGTTTGAGAAAATAACGCGACTTTAACAGTTTTAGTGACGTCATTATGGTCATGTGATATTTTGTTAATATCTAATATTGTAGATGAAGGTGTTATGAATCATTTGATGCCAAATAAACAATGTTTGTTTCTATTTTTACCTATCATATTATATATTTGTCTTCCCTACCCCCATAAAATTCAATTATTATTTTTAGCTGAAGTGTACACTTTTAAATTAGAAAACAATAGTTGTTACGCTACATGCACTGCTCTGCTATCACGCGTGTTCACTATGTATAGGTAAATATCTTCCATCATATATAGGTGTCGTTTTGTCACCCTTTCTGGTACACACCAACCTACCTGACTCAATGCCTATATGTGAGAGTTAGTATAAAACCTTGGACCAAATAAAATGAGCTAACACGTCTACGCATGCGTCGTTGTAACTGTATAGGCATGTACTTACAACAGTGGCTGATACAAATACTATTGATATAGAAAGAAATCATCACATTGCAAAGATCGTCATTTGAAGGTCACGCCCTATTTTCAACACGGTAAACAAAATGTGCATTGTTTCCAGCAAGGTCACTCAGCAGGTCAAGGTGACAGTCACGATTTAAACATTCCCCAGGATTGCGCAATACCTAGGCTGCGTGATCTCATTTGTTGACCTTTCTGTAATAATGATGTGTGTTTTTTCTTCAGAGTCACGAAGTAGCACGTTAACTGATGTTTATAAACTGATGTATGTGAAATGTCTATAATTTGTATGTATCAATTTCTTGTTCACGATATTTTTTCAAGTCTACGTTTTATGACGACCTTCAATTTTCTTTTTGAAATGTATCTGTGTTAAATTTTAAAGGAATACTTTTAGGTTTACTTTTCACAAATATTGCAACAGTAGAACACCCATCAATCAAACACGCTATATGATTCTTCCCCTGTATATCGCACCAACCAATCAAACAATTATGTTGACGTTAAAACCATTCCATTTACAAACAATGATGATGTACTCGAGGATACGCCTTGTTAATATTCTAACACTCTTCCTGGACACGTGAACTTAACTGAGCTCTAGGACGATGAATAAAAACTAAACCGTAATGGTTGATGTTTGTACATGCAATATAACATACATAGGCATACATGTATGATTTATTGGCAAGCAAAACAACACGGTTTGCAATTAAGTTAGCATGACTTTCGTGTTTTAGTAAGCGTATTTTTATGCCCTCTTCGAATAACTTATTGGTTCTGTCGGTCGGTCGGTCCGTTTGTCCGTCCGTCGGTAACCTTTTCGTTTCCGATTAATAACACGATTAAGCCCTGTTTTACCCCTCCCCAAATATCGGTTCACACATCCATCTTGGGTAGCAGTTTCAGCGTGATGGTCGTGTGTTTTTAGTGTGATGTTCGTGATTTCGCGTGATCTGGATGTGTCTGTGATGTAGATTACCACATTAACAATCCGGTGACTCGTTGTGCTTGCCAGTGAAAGGTACAAAGTAGTAGGCTTTGTGATGCTCTATATAGATGGTACGTTGCTCTACTCGTGTAGTTAAAGACTGATCAATTTACATAACCCAATTCGATCAAAACTATTTGATTATACATGCATGTCATATTCAGTTAAATAATTGCTACACGAGAATAAGAACAGAGTAATGCTAGTCTTGTTTTCCTTAAACTACAAAACATTATAGTTTTAAAGGAACCGACACAAATAGCAAACGAAACGTATTGATAAAATGAATGAAAATAAAGGGGTTGTTGCTGGGTTTTGAATATTCATTCTATAACTAAGTTTAGTATATATGCTCACACTCTTATATCATCAGTAGTTCTACTCACATATAAATGAAAGTAATCAATACCCACCACAAAGTAGTGCGAGAGAAACATCTTATAGTTTGACGACACGATTTAGGACATTAGTTTTGATATCACACTACATCTACCGTGAACTATATACTGTTACCACATTGATCAGACCAGATTTAACAGCGGGCTCAGATGTCCACAACAGGTTGAACGTTTAAAGGACTCTTACATTAATTCAGTCTCATTTACCATCATGCTCTTTAAAGTCGACGGGTGGGAGTAGGAATTCTATTTTTGGCCCACTGTAAGGGTGAAAGGTATGAGGTTTCAATGGATTTATTTCTCCTCATTTTAGCCATGTTCGTTCACTCTCTCCTCAGCGTGAAAGCACACGGGAGACATAGCTGGTGAGCAAGCCGCAACACGCATATCGTTTACATTATTATCATCTTACTATGTCGAGCCCTTCTTTCTTTGGCAATGCTTCAAGAAAAACTGGTTCAATCCGAATTGTTCATCTTTCCGTGTTTAACAATTGCATGGTCACGTCACATTGCTTTACACTTGAGAAGAAGGTTTGAAATATAAGAATATACCTTGTAATAATATAAATGTGTGTCAGAAAAAAACAGGTGTGTTTTTGTAGAAATTATGCAACTAATGTAATAACTCTTGTTTTAAAGGATGTAGAAGAAAATATTGATCATTGTTTATACTGATCAGAAGCAATACCGATTTATGAAGAGTTACATTGTCTTTGTTCAACCGCAGTTGCATCTACATAGCTGGTTATACGTCAATTTTTCTAATCATCATTTCACAGACACAATTCGAGAAATAAAACAAAACAGAATGGACATGATATGACCTGCTTTTAGCCGAGATCTTTCACGTTTTCCAGGCGGAACATTTGGCAACGGTTGTAAATTCACACAAAACAAACAACATTAAAATAAATATATACGTAGTCATACCCCGTTACACAAGGTCACCTTAGTTATGCTATTTATATATAATTGCCACAGCCTTACCAGGTGCAACTAGCGACGGGTGAGTGAAAGGAGGTGACCTATAATCAGTTTTAAAGGCGATTAAGACGTCTTAAGTACTGACAAATACTTTAATATCCTCAAAAAGTGAATAGGTATCAGTCTGTCACCGTCACGTCAATATTCAGGTCATATCTAAATAGGCGAAAAGTGAAAAAAGTGAAAAGTCATCGTTAACTGGTAATGTGGATTGACTGCATTAAGTAATTTGAAAAAAAACCAAACAACGTCAGACAGAAATAAGTGAGCTGGTTACTGAATGGAGCGAGAATCATTGGATCAATACAGACTAGAAATATCCACCTTAGCATGAGTTTGATATACTCCGACGCATGGCCCTGAACAGTGAAGACTTGGTTCTTTCTTTGAATGACACGAACGTCTAATCCAATTAGTTTGCATATCAACACTCCGAGTAATACTGATACGAGTTTTTTTATAGTTTAAACTTATTTTATGCTCATTTTTTACAGTTTTCCAGATACACACACTCAAATTGACACAATAACAACTCACTTAGGGTTAACTACGTTATTACGGGCTCTGTCTTGTTTTCTCTTTCCAGATGTACAAAATGGCCACCGGAAGTTGAACCAGTTTGGAGACTATGAGGACGTCACCAATATGACTGTGGATGACTGGAGTTACAGATGGTCAATGGATCAAACCAAGTTCCACATGCCCAAAGTGCACCCGTACGTAGTTTACTTCTTATTTTTGGAACTGTTCGATGTCCGAAATATTATACATACATTTTAGTTAGTGTTTTTTTGTTGGTTTTGATGATATTCAACGAGAGTGCTTATTTCATATTTAAGTCAATTTTTTAATAGGGCCCTCGATTTATTTAAGTTTGATTGTAAAATTACGCTTGAATTCGTTCCTGGAACCAACCAGTACTAAGCAATAAGGTTAAAGTTTCTTGTTCAATGAAACAACGGCAGCCTTTAGTTGGGGCTCGCTATAATAAGACAAGCTATATATATATATACGTGAAACTCTTGTGTAGCTGCCGAGTTGAAGTTGTTAGTTTACAGCACATCACACGCAAACCAACACAGTATGTGTTGTACAGCAAAAAAGGTATCTGGAAGGACATATTCGATAAAATATTCTTAACTTCCGAAATGCCTCATTTTGTAAGTGGCAAATTTCGATAAAAAAGCAAATATCTTCAAGAAACTGAGTGGTGGATTTAATTTTAAAATTTCCTAGTATAAACATGTGCTGATTATTCAGTTCTTCGAGTTTGTTGTTCTTCATTCTCATTGGCCGATCAGCTTCGTGACGTCATATCCTGGTTGAGAAATGAAAGAATTGTCCTAGAAAAAAGAACAACACGTTTTCCTGAAATAGTATATTGATGTATTTTTAATTGGTTTGTTATGTATAGCAGCATATTTTTTGACCTCAGACACGTATTAATCGTAGTATGTCTTTACGTATTCATTGTTATTAAATGGTAGTTGATGTATTGTTGGTGTAAAATACTATGTTCCGGAATTTGATCTTGGGTATGAAATATATGGACCAGAAAGTTCGAAAATTATACCGCAATGGATTACGTTCACTTCAGTTTAGATAAATGCTTTTACCACTGATTTATTCACGAGTGACTCATGTGTTCATTTGGATCGTAAGCTTGAGACAGTGTTACGTGGTTCTTGTGTTGATTATAAGCACAACTTGTAAAGGTTATTAGGGGGAAACACAGTATACACAATATGTATAGGACAAACTCATATTTGAATTTTAATGATGGGTATCTATATTGATGATATTTTCAAACTTTATAAGCCAATACAGATGCTTTCACGAGTTTGACGCAACATTATAATAATAATAATACTAATAAAGACTTTTATTAACGAGAGTGCTTATTAAATGTACATCTATCTTCCATAAGGCCCTCAACACAACATAGTT
>ENA-OREC01001448-OREC01001448.1-marine-metagenome-genome-assembly--contig:-NODE-1448-length-12044-cov-13.041447_pt1 | contig 12044 bp, 6 predicted proteins | sample MGYA00248626_ERZ508543 | MGnify/ENA primary metagenome ERZ508543 (study PRJEB26211, sample SAMN05518279) | marine metagenome | isolation source: Puget Sound, Washington, USA | host: Bankia setacea... | reverse complement strand
TTCAACTTTGAAATCCATGATGGCGCTATGTTAGGTTAATAACTCACCACTAACTGATATATAAATGAAATACGGTTGACAAATGTCTCTAAATCCACTGCAACCAAACCTAAGACCGACACTTAGAATTTAATTTTGGTAAAAATGAGGATGTGACATTATCTATTTGATGAAATCTATGACCACAAAAACACATTACACACACAATCATGTTAGATGTCAATGGCTGAAAATATGTGTCATGTGAAAACCTACATGAATTGTAATGTGGCGAATGTGTAATGTTTAAGAAGTATGTAAGTAAGTGATAGCAGTCAGAAATTATCTATGTAGGACAATATTTGAAAGTAATTGAGAGTTGTGTCAGAAAAAAACTGAAGTGTACAAAACAGGATGTTGGCTTCCCATTTGAGGAAACCTAAACACACACAAAATAGGGATAGTGTTTCTATCAGTTGCATGTGTTGATCATGTTTCAGCCATATACAAGATTGATTAAGTAGCAAACACATAAAGAACTGATATGGATTTCTGAAATGTTAAATCCAGATTAAGCCAGTCGTACCAGTTTCACTTAAATATGGATTTTGTTTATTCATATGTAGTTCTTTGAAGCAAAATACTATTACACATCTTTTGCATGAATCATACAAAAACTGTTCAAATGTCCTTGCAAACTGTTCAAATCTATCTATTCATAATTCGAGAGACCTCTGTGAGCTAGCTTGCTTGCGAAATACTTCTCGAACCAATTTGTCCAAACATGAACCACAAATCAGTCAGACATGATTCAAATTCTTAACACAAAATGATATATACATCCGTGTTTGTTTGACAAAGGACGCAGTTGAATGTAATAGCAAGGGGAGAACTAAATAATGGGAAATGCATTAGCACCTTTTTTATGACTCGCTGCTTGTTACGTGTTTAGTATAAAACTTTTATTACTTCTGTAGTATAAAGGCGCTCAAAATAATGTAATTTTAAAGTGCATGTATAAGACGCAACTTGCAAAGACAAATTAAGTATCTGCATTGTATCTAGTACATGTATGAGCCGTTTTGAAAAATCGAGGTTACATTTAGTCGAGGCTGTTATCACGTTGGGCCCACCTGATTCGTCACCAGGTAGACAAAGGTCATTTACAGTAAAATATTTCACACAGATGTGACATTGTATACCATTAAGGCTATCAAAAATCCCCTAAAATATCCTACCAACTATTCATGATTAGTCGATGTAGCAAGGAGACTTGAAGGTTTAAGATGACTGGTTCCCACTGGGTGACATCTTTAATGAAGATTTTTTTACATGCCTCTTGAAAAAATGTGCACATTGTATGATAAAAAAAAGCATGTTTACAGTTTAAAAAGCTTTTGCAAGCTTTGAGAATAGATAAGCTGTATTTGCAACAACAATTACATGAAATTAATGAGCTCAGAAAAAATGCTATTTGAAAAACATATATGGATTCTCTGCGGAAACTTTGAACAGTAACCCAGTGCAATTTAGAAATTCAAAATATTGTTATTATATCCATGGTAACCATAACATTCTTTGTCTTAATACCAGACTATATTTTGTCTTGGTTTAAACTATACATACAGTTAGTATTTACTTGTTAACCAAAATGATATAATTTTTTAAGTTCATTACATTTTTATGTTTCAAAATCCATCAGTTTTATAGTAACTAGATTTGAGTTCATAGTAACAAAGTTCGAGTTTGTAAGTTATTCTTTCTATGAAGGAAGTTTCGCTTTATGTTCACACAAACACAAGTTTCTATACATGTTGCGTCAAATACTGAAGCCCTTAGGTCTTTCACATCCACATCCAGTGTGTACATATTTCATGTTCTGTATACTGTGCAAGTAAAGTCTTCCCTAAACCTTCTCAACTCATTTACTGAACATACAATCCAGTTAAAGCAGATCAACTATTTATAAGATCTCTCCAGTTTGTATGAAAATTTCAAGATGGCCTCCACAGTAACATGTTTGCCTACCCTTGCCAGTGCATACATTTAGCTGTCTTGTGAGACTGAGTCATCGGAATAGTCCATGTCTGCAAAAACGTGGGGAGGATAGCAGTGAACAAAACTTGTTTTTCAAAATTGCATCGTTTTTCTCCACAAATTAATGAATCAAACTTATATGGTTAGGTAAATCACTTTATTTAGAGTATATTGCAATTAAAAAAGTTTACATTTATGGTATAACTAAGCTGCTCATTGCACGTTTACATTTGCTATGCATTTAGAGGTCACAGCGGAGGCAACCATTGATATGAGCTTACAAGCTTAGAAAGGTTGTGGACTTGGATACCAGCCAAGGCAATAATAAATTGCTGTGTGCAAAGAGACTAGAGATTGTTTAGTATGTAGGAAGGGACTGTAAAAATGGAAAATTGATCTGAAAAGAGGTTGGCAGGTCGCCAGGCAGCTATAAAAGCTCCAGGATAATCAATACCTGACAAACAAAGTCTTAATACCTTAAACTTATACAGAGTAAGCCAGCTATTGTTGGAGGTTTTACATGCAAATACAAAAGAACCTTCAGATCAATATGAAAATACTGTTATAGTTGTCTGTTAGTAATCTTTAACATATTGAATTGAAAAAGGGCACATGTTTACTGAACCCAATAGCTTAAACATAATAAGCCTTGCAGTCAAGTTCGGTTTGGAGATAAACTCGGTATTGGCGCAATTTTAGCCTGCCACGTTGGCAAGTATAGATCACATACTGCCTGTTGCTGGGGTGTTTCCCAGATTAGCACAGTTAATAATTTAGGCCAGATCATATTGTTTACTGATTGGCTAGCAGGTTTATACTAATGAACTTAATGTTAATCAACCTAGTAGTGAATGTGAGTCTCCAATGTCAATACATGTATAACAGTTTACATGTACCCTTCTGTACTGTTTTCAATCATGTAAACGAATATTGCATAAGACGGGAAGCCGGAAAAGGAAGTCGTCTTGATTTGTAATTTTTTAAACAGTCAGTTTTGGAGGGAAAAAAGCAGTAGAGAAAAAATTTAACAAGCGAGAAAGCAAGCACGTGAATTACTCAGAATCAGATAGGCATGCATTCTGGAGGATTGACATATGACGTGTTTTGTATTGACTGGCAATGTTTCTCATTTAATATAAAAGACATGAGTCAAACTATCGACTTTGTTCAGTCAATGTTGGTTAATGGAAATGTAATAAAATCTCTGTAACATACTCTGACAGACTGCTGGGATTTGAGAATTCCCCGCGACTAAACGTGAGCATGACAAGAGGCAACGTTTCGATCATATTTTACAATCTATTTCCCTCTCCTGATCTAGACATATCGATCAAAAACAGGAACTTGGAAGACACATATATGTGCGGTTGGATGCAGCAGCTTTTAAGTTTCCTGGAATTCTGAAATTTTATGCAAGAATGCCGCAGCTGTTTTATTTACTTTGGCACAGAAAACTCTCAAAGGAATGCTGTTCCACATGACTTTGTGCACTTTTTTTTGGTTGAGAAAACGTCAAGTCTGGTTTTAAAGAAATGAGCATATTGTAGGAACTTATGCGAAAGATAAAATCATAAACTTTTCTCATGCTTGCTTTTCAAGTTGTGGAAATAAAATAGAAGGTCGAGGAAAGATACGAGTCGAAAGCCCGAGACAAAAATAAAGATAGCTCTGAATGACTCAACATTGAATTAAACACATGGCTGTCTGTATTAGCGAATGTGTGACATAGTGGTTCTACAGCTATATTTTCAAAAATAGACTTCGTATAGATACGTCATGTAAGTAACACTACACCAGACAGGAAGAGCCTTTCGTGCCACGATACTTGAGACTTCCTGTACGGAGAAAAGGGCCTTGTTATTGTTCGGTCCACTGTTCAACTTGAGAGGGACAACTTGAGATTTTAAACCAGTACACACCATCAACACCATCTAAATAACAATCTCACTGATACAATGTATACATGTACAACACAATATTTCGAACTTCTTGTATACAACAGTATATATGAAACTACTTTATACAATGGGGAGTGCCATAGTTCTACTATCAGTACAGTTAGTATTTACTCTCCTCTATGCTGTGTTCTTAGTGTGGTTTAGCTGGAGTTCTAAGGGGTTATTAAACTTTCGAGATTTGAGATAAAAGCTTTTTAAGTTTTCTTTGTCCATGGGTCTCTACTTCATATCATAAGTTTAAACCGTATAAGCTCTTCAAATGGGGATTTGTTCTGTTTTATTGTTTCAGCCAAGTGCTAACTCGAAAATGTTGTAAACAATTTCTTTCTCCTCTCGGAATTCATAACGCTATGCTGATGGTAGTCTTAATGGCCATTTATAAGATTTCTTTGAGACAATGGTTGTAACAGTTAACCAATTTTGCCAAAACACATTTAAAATTCCAACAGAAACATCCTTTGTTCTTGTGTTTAACAGAAATACAACAGGCTCATAGCCATTCTATGATACAGCATCATGAAGCAGCCCTAACACTAGTCTATAGTTCATATCTTTCAACATTTCTCAATTCAATGGGCTAGAAATTCACCTGAGTGTATACCTGTATTTTTCCTACTTCAAACTTGTTCTACAGTCTCGACTTTGAAATACAACGCTTTTCAGTTCACATGACCGCTGAGGTGTATCGAATGGCTTTGCTATCTAGCTAGAGCTGTGTAAACATGTGCCCTAGAGTGTGTTTTATCTGCGCTGGCAATCTGCCAACTGTATGTCAAAAACCCCTGTGGTTTTGAAAGGCAAACTCATAGCTGTGTGTTTGGATGGCAAATACATTCATGTTCATATCCGCTAAGATAGGCTAGATACGTAGATACATTAGACTGGCTTTATCTCCATGTGTTTCATAGTTTATGATGTGCGTGACTGTTCAAACTAGATTAGACTAGCTGTACAGTAAACGCTTTGTTATTGGTGATTTACTGAAGTACATGTTATATGCATATAGGAAACAACACGTCAGTTTCTACAGCTGATAATAAACGATAAAGCTATAGATTTGAAACTTTGTAACATGAATCTTAATTGACATGTATTATACAAATGTAGTTTTAAATGAAACTTTCCTGAAATATAAACCATTGTGGTGACAGGAAAAAAAGAGTCGGTGTCAATTTCACAGCTATTATACTTGAACAAAAAAGGCGGACATAAAGTGAAAAACGCAAATGAAAATACATAGTGTTGGCACTCCTTTAGTTTAATTATGTAGTTTTAATTGATTCCTCTTGGTGTAAACAAATTCTTATTATTCAGTATTCATCACATTATATATTATTCTAAATGTTTGAAGTTGATGGTAAATAAACAGTGTACATGACTCATTACGTATTATCTAATATGAAACTTTCTCCACATAAAGTCTAAAGTCTCCCCATGAACATGTTGTTTATTCCACATTCACTCAAAACATTGTTTGGAGGATAAGAAACTTGGGGAGGGAAAGATACAAAGCGGCAAAGCAAACCCGTGTCCTGATGTTTTATTTTGTCAATATTCCTGATTTTATATATACATTGTATACTGTCACATAGTCTGTTGTTTTGATAGTTATAAAATAATACTTTGTTCTGTTGAGTATTTCAAAATGTCTTGGGGGATTTCTTTGAGAGAAAAAATTAAAATAAAATGGGTTGTTAAAAGATACAGGTGGCCTGAAAGACAAAAACAATATAAAGATGACAGTAATGTTGAACTATGAAACCTTCTTACACAACATGTTTACTTTCACATGTATTCAAACAGGTCCTAAAGAACACTTACTTGTTATGAGAGACCTTCTGGATTCCAAGACAAAGTCCTTCATTTGGTCCTCTGGATAAATTCTGAATATTTCAACCATAAACAAAGACCACTTGTGTTTTCCTGAGGGTTGTCTTTGTTAACAGGTCTGTTTAACTATATGTGGTTTTATAAGAAAGAAAATACACATAGATATTGGTGACAACTTTGTTCATGCTTTGACTTTTCTGTATTTCAGATTTGGAAAGATACAGAAGGTAAAGCTTGAAAGGAAACCAGACGATACAGATAGTGATGAGAGAGAGGAAGGATGTATAACTAGTCTCACTGCTACTGTTGCTTTTACTGACATCAAATCTGCTTCTACTGCGCATAAAGCTGAGAAAAAGATTGGTAATAATGTGTTATCTAGTGAATATAGTTCAGGATTTGGTGCAACAGGTAGTGTGGTGAAACGGACACACGAGGAACCCTTCCAGCGAGGACCTCCGGCACATACAGCTCCGTTTCCTAATAGAAAAGGGTAAGTAATCGACGGGTGAAACCAACTGTCGTAAATATCTCACCCACTCACACAGGTATTGTAAGCGTTCAATCCTCGTGTGAAGGTATATGTTTTACAATGTTGTTTTTTCGAAATCCTTATGGAATAGATTTAGCCACAGCTATCTACATGGGTATTGTATTGAATTTGAATCTGACGAAAAATTTGTTATTTTCAAATGTTAGTAAAACTTTTAAATCCAATTTCTCAAATTCAAAATTGGCACTGGGTCAACTCTAGTCATGCTTTTAGTTCATGTAACAATTGTTTTTGGTCCTTTTAAATTGATTACTTATGGAAGTTGTTCTGGCAGTGCATTACTGACGTAATTTTTGTGAACATGCACTGGTCATATGGTACAAACAATCTTTGGCTGGAATCTAGTAACATGTGGATTCATAGGTGCTTCAATTTGGCACAGTGGATTCAAGTAGGGCCTAACTTAAGATTGTATTACAATGTATTGAATTACTTAAGACTGCCAGATAGCTCAGTTTTGCATTGATTGATTGAAATCACGACTTCGTCTCCATGTTGTACAACAGGAAAATCATAACTTCCTCGTTTTAACTACAGGAGGAAATCTTTGTTAAAAGTTTAAACCAAGTTGATACAGTAGTTATTTCCGAATGTAGGGGAAAATGGGGCAACAGTGTTTACAGTGACATAGTCGGAATATTGTTTCTAACTTTACCAAATGAAATCATTACAATATGTACTTTGATTGACACGTTTAGACAGTTCCAGAGATGTTAATTTATAATGCCTACTGTGTTACATACAGTGTTGTTTCATGATTGTAGCAGGCTATTTTTAGATTACATTTGTATGGGTACATTACAAAAATGGTGTTGTGGACATGTAATATGGAAATTGAATATGTTTTACAATGCATGTTACAGACACCAGTTTTGACACCGTTTTTTGTGTGTAATATGTTATAATTTATGCTCGTTACGATGTACTGGGATTGAAACACATCTAAACAATCAAGCAAAGTGGATTTATGTGATGCATTGCCAATATGTACACATAAAACATGGAATTATTTTTGTTAAAGACAATTTGCAAACCTAGTTGTTTTTACGTCGGTGATAGATTGTGAATTTCTGTCCCAAAAAATGGTGGATTTATGAAAGGTAAACATCTGCACAATGGAGTTTTAAATCGCGCATTACCGGGTACATACAAGAAGAGGATACAGCCTTGGATGTATAGTTTGTATTGTCAAAATGTTTTAAGTTCCCCTTGTGAGTTATTGTAACGCTATATAGAGAATTGGATTATATTGAGAACCCCAAAAAATGGAATAGATGATCTTGTTTGGTCGGCAATGTGGATTTATCATCTAGCCGGTTATTTATTTGTATATTGTAATGTTTAAAGAACAAAAGTGATGCTATATCGTGTGTAAGAGTGTGTTTTATCGGAGAAGCGTATATTACCACAACGCACCCAACGACTACTGGATTGTTATATTTGAAACTTCCCAAATATGGATATATGCCTAGCTAGCTCTAGCAGGTAAGTGTAGGTTCCCCATATAAAGGCATTGGTTCTTTTTTCTCCTCACATTTTAGTACAAGTTGCACCAAAAGTATCGAACCATTGCAAAATTTATATTGGCAGAAAAGGTAAAAAAAAATATTCAAAAATCTAGCCACAAATAGTCATAACATGATCTTCTATGCATGTTTATTTTAGTCCAAAATTACTGCTTTAAAAAGTTCATTCAAATCTGTGTTCAAAACCGGCAACAGCACTGAAGCATGCCTTTTTTGACTTTTGTCAGTAAACAAAGGCAAATTGTATAGATATTCAACGCAACTAATGGATATGGTGTTTTTATTTCCACCCTAAAATGAATTTATAAATGTATTTATGTAATGGTTTGTGAGTTTTCATAATGAATGATGTTTAAAAGTCAAAATCTCACATTTATTTGATGCCTTTTTGGTCTCTTTCTGTTCAACAAACTTTACGCTGTATGAGTTTGATACTTTAGGTGCATGGCACAATTTACAATAGGTCCAGAATATGTAGATGTTCCACAGGGTGATGGTGTTTTAGTCCATATTATATGCATGATTATTAGAAATAAGCTTGTAACATATCGAGGGGTGAATGCAAAACGGTTCTATTTGCTTTGTTATATACAATCTCACTCAGAACCCTGTCCCTTTTACCCCTGGATTTGCTGTTTGTATTATATCATGTTTAGAATTGACACGGTTTCCTTTGGACAAAGACAAATTTTGACAATACGGTTTCTTCAAATACAGAGAAATTACAGCCAAAGTTTCAACAAATACAGAAAAGTTATAGTCACCTTAGATAGCCCTGGCGCTAGGATGACGACTTAACCCAGTTTTGTATGTCCCATGTCCCAAATCATTCCAGCTCTGGCTCTGACTTAGAATGACGAAAGATTTTATGTTTTTTTTATTACAAGTTTTAATGTAGAGTGACATTGTATTTTTGTAGAGCTTTGTGTTTAGACAGAATCTTAATATATATGAAAGACAGAAACATTTTAAAGTCCTTAACAAGTAGCGTTGCATACCAGAGATAGTAAGCAATGTAATTCTGATATCTTTGCGCAGGTCTTCAAGCCATGAAATGTTTCAGTTACAATATATCAGCTTTAGAAATAATTATATGTTACTATTTTTATTGTTCAAAGCTGTTACCAGTGTTCATGTGAAATGTGTGCAGTGCTTAGGATTCATGCAGTAGATTATATAGATACCAATGCAACAGATTGTGGTTATGACGAAAATCTCTGAGGGCTTGAACTTTATAGTGTATGTCGTGTACAAAGTGCTAGTATGTTTCATCTAGTGAATTAACATAAGAAAACAATGAACTCTAGCTAGCCTATTTGTTCAACCCCCTTACCAAATGTATCTACCAGTACATATGATAATTCACCGAGTATTTACTAAGAAATGACAAAACTTGTATCCCATGATTATTACTATGTTCATATAAATATATATACTTTGAACTCTCAGGTACATACAGTAGGCCAAATGTTGTTTACGTAAAAAGTTGAGTATATACGTCAGTTTAGAAATGTCCATACATAGTTAAGGTGTGTTTCCTCACTGAAATGTTAATTATTCTATCAGTTTCCAAAGACAGGCTCTGTCAGTAGAATCGCCAAAAAAACAATCTACAATCTACCACAACTGTTTCTGGCATTAATTGTTGGCTTGTTTTGTCTTATTTCACCCAGAAAGCATGGCAACTATACCACCAAGTAACAACTCTTTCCATAGACATACACGTAGTAAAACAAAAAGTAGAGAGATTATGTATGATCAGTTATACTACTTTGCAGATCTGTTAACCCTATCCAGGCATCTTAATTATCAATCGCTACTCGTCCTGGTAAGAATAAGAAAAACACATTACAGATTTCAAAATGTCCACTCGTCCTGCACCCAAAAACTCACTCGCCACGGCAATAGGGACGAGTGGAATTTTCTTGCCCTGTGTACATCTAATTACAATTTCTGAAACAAGTAACTAAACATGTACGTAATAGCAAAGATAAGTACATCATTATGAAGAACAAACTCTGATTTCCTTGCCAATGTTACAAGCTATGAAGTACATTGTATATTCATTACTGTATGAGCTACTGTATGTTCTTGTTTACATGCAGGTGTCTGTTTTAGATTGATGGTGCCGATGATTTTAGTATTTTGGCCATATTGTATAAGGGCAGGTTTCATGTGTATTTTAGCAAGCCGTAAACTTGTGTTTTGGCCACTGTCTGTCATAGGAAATCACACACACTTTATATTGTCATAATTATGTTGAACGATGTATGCAAAATTGGCTTAACTGTGATTGTATTTACTAGTGTTTACATTACAACTCATTGTCCTGCTTACCTACCTTGTAATGATTTGGCCGTAGTTGTCACTATGAGAATAGCAAAGTTCATATGGCTTAAACATGTTTTGGCTTTACTTGTCATCAAGAGGGGGAAAAAAAGAGATTGTTTGCTGGGTGAAAGAAGTGCTTAGTGTATAGAGATGATCAAAAACAACAATAAGGATTTGATGGATAGCTGACAATTGACGGACATAAAAACTCTCGACCGCTATACCATGTGACACAGCTACGCAAACTTACAAACAGTACTTCTTCTCTTCTACTTGGTCTTTCAATGCGAAGAACTGAGCTGAGCGTAAAACTCGTACAGAGGAGAAGCTACAAGCAAAAAGCTAGGCTATGAAAACTGTAAACAATCTGCCTAATTAGTATTCATATATTCATGCTGGCCTTTTCATTAATTAGAAACCACTCATCATTTAAGTGTTTGAAAAAAAATCCCCGCTCATTGATGTAGTAAGAATTGATGGTGATTTATATATCAAGTCCTTGTGTTGTGTGTCTGAAAGCGAAATGTATGTCTTTGGTCGACTTCTTATAACAACCGTATGAAATGTATATATGTATGAATATTTTAGCTTTATTTTTTTGGGTTCATTTGTATGCCATAGATCAGTTTAATAGTAGGTTGTGAACAGAGAGGCAGTGGTAATGTTTGATTCAGTGATTGATAAGGGCTTGTATAATGTTCTTCTAAGAAACAAAATTTAAATGTTTGTTCTCTCAAAACAGCATCAACATTGATAAAACTCCATATCGCAAGGGCTATCCTCATAACTGTAGAGAAAAACAACAACTCACAAGTAGTTTCAAGATTCAAGTTTCATTGATAAGAGAGGCAAGGTTTTAAAATGAATATTTATGAAAAGAATCTTTGTGGAAATCGCATAATCTTAATGTGTTTGTTAACTGAAAAAGTTACACATTGTTTCGGTTTTTGAGATGATTGTTTTGGTCTGATGTGATGTTTTGAGTGTGACAATCCATGCTAAATATAAGAGCTTGAATTGCCGTTTCAGAAGTTTTCAGTCCAATTAACTCCTTCAATATGTCTTCCTTCATTTTAGAGGATATTTATTTTAACGTATTACAATTGAACAGGACGCCTAGCACAACTTCTTTGCTGTCCTGTTTGATAAATGAATAAGTTTTGAAGTATATAATGTAAGTGACAGTCACTGTTCAATGTTTTTGTTGGAAAGTAAATTCAGACAAGTACAATACTATAGCAATAATGGCGCAATTTATTAATTTGGTATGTACATCAATAGAATATTACGAGACCTAGAGTGTATTATTTGGCACAGTATATGATATTCGGTTACTATTTATTGCCGTCGCCTACTCTTTGCTTTTGCTTCGTACACATAAATGCCGTAACACATTCCTATACATTCTCTTAGTACATACACACATATATACATGCTATACAAACTTCTCCCACACTTAAACCAGGTTACACATATGTCAGCAAATTATGTGTGTATGCCTGTATGTACAATTACACGTCTACATTGTTGTTTCATCAGATAACGGTCTGGATACCTGTGTGTATTTATAGTTGTTGTTTGACAGGTGTTTGGCCCGTTTGTGTAGAGGAAAGATAAATGGGTGTGTTCTGATTCAACCTCTCTTTACACACTGGTTTCTTGGTATTATATAACATTTTATTACCTGGATTGAGTGGACCAATCAATAATATCGCCCCCACCCCACCCCACCTCAACACACAAACACACACATTGAATGAATTATGTAACTGACCATTCAAGTATGGTAACTGTAATCCCCCCTCTCAGCCCACTCCCCCCCCCCCCCCC
>ENA-OREC01001447-OREC01001447.1-marine-metagenome-genome-assembly--contig:-NODE-1447-length-12045-cov-4.011197_pt1 | contig 12045 bp, 10 predicted proteins | sample MGYA00248626_ERZ508543 | MGnify/ENA primary metagenome ERZ508543 (study PRJEB26211, sample SAMN05518279) | marine metagenome | isolation source: Puget Sound, Washington, USA | host: Bankia setacea... | reverse complement strand
TATCTCATCCCAAAAGGTTTCTCAAAAAAAGCTCCGTATGGTGCCCAGCTAGAAAAGTACAGTAGCGACCAATACCGTAAATACGAGATAAAATTTAAAGACTTTTTGCCCTCTTGGATACTGCACAAACTCATGGTGCAGATGTTTGCCAATGTGAGAGATGGGCATTTTTGGTTTTATGGATTTGTGTATTCTTGCGATGGTACGGACACGCTTATTGAGCTAAATGAGGGTGCGAAGACGCTGCGTATTTTTGTGGACAAGACGAATACAAAAGTCTATGATATTGTTGAGTTTTGTTTGCTCAAGGTCTTTTCGGATACGATTGTTTTGGATGTGGAGAAGTGGGTGTTTTTTGGAGAAAATAATCGTTCAAAGGCTAGTTTGGCGCAACTGCAACAGTTTAAAAATAAAGGAATAATAGAGTATCGTGATAATGATACTTTGGAGTCAAGACCAGTGGCTGAGTTGCTTGATTATTTTTCTCACGCAGAGCAACCGACGCAAAAATCGATTGAGCTCATTGAGAAACTGCAAAATGAGATACAAGATATTAAACACAAACAAGAACTGCAAGAACTAAAACTAGACATGCAAAAGCTACAAGGTGATATTAGCGATAAAGACAAGGTGTCTATTATAGATAGAATCAAAAAAACTGTGGGACATCTGAAGTGGATAGAAGACCATAAAGAAACAGGGATTATGCTCTATGAATTGATCAAAGGAATATTTTAAAATGACTGCAGAAAAGCTACAAGAAATCATCCAAAAGGGCGAGGATTCTCGGATTGAGTTCAAAGAAAAAATAAGCAGTTTTGACAGCCTAAGAGATGAAATGATAGCGTTTGCGAATGGCTTGGGTGGAGAGATACTAATAGGTGTGAGCGACCAACAAGAAATAATAGGGCTAAGCCAAGAGGACATAGGCGAATATCAAAGAGAGTTGTCAAATATTGCGCGTGATAAAATAAAACCGTCTTTGGATATTGAAACGGCAAATGTTTTGGTGGGTGGGAAAACCATTTTATACATCAAGGTGAGTAATACTCACAGACCTCACCAAAGCGACAAAGGTATTTTTTGGGTGCGCCAAGGGGCAAGCAAACGCAAAGCGAGCGTGGAAGAGTTGGCTAGACTTTTTGCTAAGGGGGACTTGATACATATTGACGAGAGACCGACCCAAGCTTTAATCGATAAGGAACTAGATAGGACTAGCTTTTATCTTTATCTAGACAAACGAGATAGTGAGCTTGGGTCAGACGAGAGACAGAATCATTCGCTATTATTAAGCAATTTGAACTTAGCCCATGGGGAGTGCTTCAATGTCGCTGGGCTACTTGCGTTTGCTCAAAGTCCGCAAAAATATAAGCCTTTGCTTGGAGTGCAATGCTGTTATTTTGATGGATTGGACAGCTCTGGTAGTGAGTTTGTAGACAAAGAAGATGTAAGTGGCAATCTTGAAATACTCTACAAAAACACAATGCGTTTTATCGAAAGAAACCTTGCAAAGAAGCAAATGTCGAGTGAATTTAACAATAACAGCAAGCTAGAAATAGACCCAGTTGCCATTCAAGAGAGCTTGGTGAATGCGCTGGTTCATAGAGATTTGTACATTCAAAGTACGATAAAAATATTTCTATACAATGACCGCCTAGAAATCATCACTCCTGGATCTCTCGCAAATCACTTAAGCGTAGAGAAAATCAAACACGGCACTAGCATCATACGCAACCAAACCCTACACCAAATAGCCCAAAAAATCCTCCCCTACTCAGGACTCGGCACAGGCATCAAAAGAATACTCAAGCAAGAACCCTCTGTGCAATTTGAAAACAACGAAGAGATGGATACTTTCACGACGATTTTTTATAGAAGTGGGAGAAAATAGTGATGGTGCTCGTTAAACTTATATGCTAAATGGGTAAGGTTTTTTGTAGCCATCAACCCTTTATATGAGGGGTGGGTCTAGTAAACTTTAAGTAACCACAAGGTATCTGAAAGTATGGCTACAACGAATAAAAACAAATACTATAATCATTCACACATTTCAGAAGTAAAGTTTAGACAATTAATTAAGTGTTTTTCGATGGACTTAAATGCTAATGAAACAGCAAAGTTAACTAATATTTCTCATGTTAGTTGTAAGAAAATATTTCTTAAACTTAGAATATACATCTTTCACAATTTACTAGAAAGCAATATCTCTCAAGGAGAGTTTGAATTAGACGAATCTTACTTCGGAGCCAAAAGAGTTAGGGGCAAGAGAGGAAGAGGAGCTGCTGGTAAAACTCCTGTGTTTGGATTATTAAAACGAGATGGTAATGTTTATGTTGAAGTAGTAGAGAATTGCTCTAAGGCACAACTAATGCCTAATATACAGGGAAAGATACTAGAGGGTAGTAGTACACTCGCACAGATGACAAAGATAAACCAATATTTGCTTATGATAGTTTAGTGCTCAATGGATACGATCAAGAAACAACCCCACTCCAAGCAACAGAGCATCATTAACTAACGAGTTCTAACTTACAAGTCAAACCTTAATTGTCCTTGATGGACTTTATTGTATGTCTTGCCTTGGTTCTTGACATAGTTTCTGATTGTTTCTTCATTGCTGTATTGTCCTACTGTATTTGCATAAAATCCACTTGTCCACAAGTTACCACCCCAAAGTTGTTTTTTGATTTCTTTATGTTTAGCAAACAGTTCTCTTGCTGTGATACTTTTTATGATTTGAACTATTCTTGAGACTGGCATTTTTGGTATTCCTTGGATTAAGAAATGTACATGATCTTCATCATTGCCTATTTCAATAAAGTTAATTTCATATCTTTGACTTATTTCTTGATTAGTGTTGTTTCTAGTTCTTTGGAGAATATCTTTCTTCTGTATTTTGCAGGGAATACTAAATGGTACAGTAGTAAAGTTTTATTGTGACTCTTTAGGATGTGCTCACTCATTTTTTATAGGCAGATACTTTAATGAGGCTATAAACATAACTACAAAAATCGAATATGCAGTCAAAGAAAGTGACATAACCTTCTTTAATTATTCTAGTTCTACTAACATCTAAATATATTCTATGATTGTTTTTATACGGGAGAGATAATATCCAAATGGATACTATATAATTGTTAAGTTTCCCTCTTTAAATTGGCAAGGACCTACTTTCCCACACTTGCAAAGTGCAGTATCATCAGCGATGAAAGGCTTGACTTCTAGGTTCGGTATGGAACTAGGTATTTCCCTTTCTCTATTCTCACCAACAAAAGAGGAAACAATGCTTACGGATAAACACTCTTTTCTCTTCTGATGAGAGGAAACAAACAATTGATTTTGAAGTATAGGAAAATCAATGCAACATAACTCAGGCAATCTTTTGTGATTTCAATTTTCTTCTTTCTTTAAGCAGTTATAATTTTCTTCGTACACTATTCTACTTTCGTTTACACTAAGTAAGATAGTGTTCTTTAAGACAAACGCTCTATTAGTACTAGTCAGCTAAATGTATTACTACACTTACACCCCTAGCCTATCAAACTTGTAGTCTTCAAGAGAGCTTCAGGGAAGATTCATCTTGGAGTTGGCTTCGTGCTTAGATGCTTTCAGCTCTTATCCATTCCATACATAGCTACCCAGCGATGCTCTTGGCAGAACAACTGGTACACCAGTGGTATGTTCATTCCGGTCCTCTCGTACTAGGAACAAATCTCCTCAATCTTCCAACGCCCACGGCAGATAGGGACCGAACTGTCTCACGACGTTCTGAACCCAGCTCGCGTACCGCTTTAAATGGCGAACAGCCATACCCTTGGGACCTGCTTCAGCCCCAGGATGCGATGAGCCGACATCGAGGTGCCAAACCTTCCCGTCGATGTGAGCTCTTGGGGAAGATCAGCCTGTTATCCCCGGGGTACCTTTTATCCTTTGAGCGATGGCCCTTCCACGCAGAACCACCGGATCACTATGACCGACTTTCGTCTCTGCTCGAAATGTCCTTCTCGCAGTCAAGCTAGCTTATGCCATTATACTCTACAGACGATTTCCAACCGTCTTGAGCTAACCTTTGTAAGCCTCCGTTACTTTTTAGGAGGCGACCGCCCCAGTCAAACTACCCACCAAACATTGTCCTATGCGAGGATAACTCGCACTAGTTAGTTATCAAAGCAAGAAAGGGTGGTATCTCAACGACGACTCCACTAAAACTAGCGTTCTAGCTTCGAAGTCTCCCACCTATCCTGCACATCCTTACCCCAATAACAATGTTAAGCTATAGTAAAGGTCCACGGGGTCTTTCCGTCTTGCCGCGGGTAGGAGGAATTTTCACCTCCACTACAATTTCACTGGACTTCTGGTTGAGACAGCTCCCATCTCGTTACGCCATTCATGCAGGTCGGTATTTAACCGACAAGGAATTTCGCTACCTTAGGACCGTTATAGTTACGGCCGCCGTTTACTCGGGCTTCGATCAAATGCTTCGCCGAAGCTGACATCATCAATTAACCTTCGAGCACCGGGCAGGCGTCACACCCTATACATCCTCTTACGAGTTAGCAGAGTGCTGTGTTTTTGCTAAACAGTCGGGAGGGACTCTTTGTTGTAACCTCTTTAGCTTCGGAGAGTAAATCCCCTAACTTAAGTAGGCACACCTTATACCGAAGATACGGTGCTAGTTTGCCGAGTTCCTTAACCAGAATTCGTCCACGCGCCTTAGAATACTCATCTCACCCACCTGTGTCGGTTTACGGTACGGGCGATTATACAGTCAAACGTTTTAGAAACTTTTCTTGGCACTGAAGTATCGAGGATTCTGTATGCATTCCGAAGAAATTCTACAGCCTGTCAGGTCTTAGTCTTGTGTAGTACGGATTTGCCTATACTACGACCCACACCCTTCGAGCCACACTTCCATCCGTGACCTCCTCTAACTCTATGCGTCCTTCCATCAACTCCTGTATAATCGGTATTGGAATATTAACCAATTTGCCATCGCTTACCCCTTTCGGACTGGGCTTAGGACCCGACTAACCCTACACTGACGAACATCGTGTAGGAAACCTTGGGTTTACGGCGAATAGGATTCTCACCTATTTTATCGCTACTCATGCCTGCATGCTCACTTCTAAACGCTCCACTGCTCTTTACAGTACAGCTTCAATGCATTTAGAACGCTCTCCTACCGCGCAACACTAATGTGTCGCACCTACAACTTCGGTGCATCATTTAGCCCCGTTATATTTTCCGCGCAGTATCACTAGACCAGTGAGCTGTTACGCTTTCTTTAAAGGATGGCTGCTTCTAAGCCAACCTCCTGGTTGTCTAAGTAATTCCACATCGTTTTCCACTTAATGATGACTTGGGGACCTTAGTTGGTAGTCTGGGTTGTTTCCCTCTCGACGGTGGATTTTATCACCCATCGCCTGACTGCTATAATACCACATATGGTATTCGAAGTTTGACAAGGTTTGGTACCGCTGTATGCAGCCCTAGCCTAATCAGTGCTCTACCCCCACATGCTACTTTATAACGCTATACCTAAATATATTTCGGAGAGAACCAGCTATCACGAAGTTTGATTGGCCTTTCACCCCTATTCACAGGTCATCCGAAAAGTTTTTAACCTTTACCGGTTCGGTCCTCCACTAGTTCTTACGCCAGCTTCAACCTGCCCATGAATAGATCACTTCGTTTCGGGTCTGCAGCCAGTGACTAAATCGCCCTATTCAGACTCGCTTTCGCTACGGCTCCGCATAAAAGCTTAACCTTGCCACTGACCACAACTCGCAGGCTCATTATGCAAAAGGCAGTCTATCACCCTGTAGCAAGCTACATAGGGCTCTAAATGATTGTAAGCTAATGGTTTCAAAATCTATTTCACTCCCCTCACAGGGGTTCTTTTCACCTTTCCCTCACGGTACTAGTTCACTATCGATCTGATGGTAGTATTTAGGGTTGGAAGGTGGTCCTCCCAGATTCAGTCAAGATAACACGTGTCCCGACCTACTCAGGATGCTACCTCGTGCATAAATTGATTTCGCTTACGAGACTATCACTCTCTATGGTTATTCTTTCCAGAATATTTAGCTATCATTTTATGCAACCTATGGTAGTCCTACAACCCCGCCAGTAAACTGACGGTTTGCCCTCGATCCAATTTCGTTCGCCACTACTTTCGGAATCTCTATTGATTTCTCTTCCTGTTGCTACTAAGATGTTTCAATTCACAACGTTCGCCTCCCGCAGGATACTTGATATTACTATCAAGTGGGTTTCCCCATTCGGACATTCCCGGATCAAAGCTTCTTGACAGCTCCCCGAGACTTTTCGCAGTCTAGCACGTCCTTCATCGCCTCCATCAGTCAAGGTATCCACCATTAGCTCTTACTTTTCTTAAAGACACTATCTTACTTAATGTAAAAACATATAAGTAAGGTAGATGGTTCTTTAACTGCTTTGTTACAAACAAGCAACATTTTCATGTCATTTTGTTCTTTAAATTCATTTTGTTCTTTTGTATTCTAAGATTGTGCAATTTGTAGTTTTATACCCTATTAATAACTTCTGTGTTTTGACTCTTGTATGGCTAGTATAAATACTAGTTTTACAATTATCTACTTTACATTCATTACTAACTAAGACAAAAAAACTTAAATTTTTTGAGTTATGTTAACAATTGATTTTCAAATATCTTTTAGACTAATTCACAATGAAAAAGCCTAAAACAAACATTAAATAAAAGTAATGCTTGTTTTAGACCTCTTATCTAAATATAACTGGTGGAGAATAGCGGGATCGAACCGCTGACCTCCTGCGTGCAAGGCAGGCGCTCTCCCAGCTGAGCTAATTCCCCAATTGTTCAACTTATTGCTAAGCTGTTTACAATATTAATTTTTTGCAAAGATTAGTGAAAACGACAAGATGAAGCATACGCTAGTATGTGATTTTTGTTGTTTGCGCTAAGATTTGTAAAAAATGGTGGGACTACTAGGACTTGAACCTAGGACCTCACCCTTATCAGGGGTGCACTCTAACCAGCTGAGCTATAGTCCCCTAACTTGATTAAATTATATTAATCTAGATATATTTTCAAAGAACTTAGATGAACTTTAGATTATCTCTTCCGTTATCTAACGAGGTCTTAGAAAACTAAGCTATTTACAGTAATGAACTACCATTTACACCACATCTGAATTGGTAAATACAAATGAATGTACTTACTATACTCTTGAAAGGAGGTGATCCAACCGCAGGTTCTCCTACGGTTACCTTGTTACGACTTCACCCCAGTCGCTAATTCCACCATAGACGGTAGCCAATTTAGCATTCCGGCTTCAGGTGAAATCAACTCCCATGGTGTGACGGGCGGTGAGTACAAGACCCGGGAACGTATTCACCGTAGCATTGCTGATCTACGATTACTAGCGATTCCAACTTCATGGAGTCGAGTTGCAGACTCCAATCCGAACTGGGAGATGTTTTATGGATTTGCTCCACCTCGCGGTATTGCTTCCTATTATAACCATCCCATTGTAGCACGTGTGTAGCCCTGGCCGTAAGGGCCATGATGACTTGACGTCGTCCTCACCTTCCTCCCCCTTGCGAGGGCAGTCTCCTTAGAGTTCTCAGCCGAACTGTTAGCAACTAAGGATAAGGGTTGCGCTCGTTACGGGACTTAACCCAACATCTCACGACACGAGCTGACGACAGCCGTGCAGCACCTGTTTTCAAGCTCTAGTAAACTAGCACCCCGCTATCTCTAGCAGGTTCTATCAATGTCAAGGCCAGGTAAGGTTCTTCGCGTATCTTCGAATTAAACCACATGCTCCACCGCTTGTGCGGGTCCCCGTCTATTCCTTTGAGTTTTAATCTTGCGACCGTACTCCCCAGGCGGAATGCTTAATGCGTTAGCTGCATCACTGCAATGTCAAAGCATCACAACGACTAGCATTCATCGTTTAGGGCGTGGACTACCGGGGTATCTAATCCCGTTTGCTCCCCACGCTTTCGTGCCTCAGCGTCAGTATCATCCCAGCAAGTCGCCTTCGCTTTTGGTATTCCTAGTGATATCTACGGATTTTACCCCTACACCACTAATTCCACTTGCCCCTTCTGAACTCTATCCTATCAGTTTCAAATGCAGTTCTATGGTTGAGCCATAGGATTTCACATCTGACTTAATGGGACGCCTACGCACCCTTTACGCCCAGTGATTCCGAGTAACGCTTGCACCCTCCGTATTACCGCGGCTGCTGGCACGGAGTTAGCCGGTGCTTATTCCTACTATACCGTCATTATCTTCTAGTAGAAAAGGGGTTTACGATTCGAAAACCTTCATCCCCCACGCGGCATTGCTGCATCAGAGTTTCCTCCATTGTGCAATATTCCCTACTGCTGCCTCCCGTAGGAGTCTGGACCGTGTCTCAGTTCCAGTGTGACTGATCATCCTCTCAAACCAGTTAGGCGTCATAGACTTGGTAGGCTTTTACCCCACCAACAATCTGATACCATATAGTCCAATCTCTTAGCGATAAATCTTTCCCTTATTAGTTCCCACTAATAAGGAGTATAAGGTATTAGCAGTCATTTCTAACTGTTATCCCTTACTAAGAGGCATGTAAGCTATACATTACTCACCCGTGCGCCACTTAGCTGACAAGATAGCAAGCTATCTCCGTTCTCGTTCGACTTGCATGTATTAGGCATGCCGCCAGCGTTCACTCTGAGCCAGGATCAAACTCTCCATAAAAATGTAAAACTAAATCTACTATAAATAGCAAATCTAATCTTACGATTAAAAAATGAAAAAAGTTCATCTAACTCTAAAAGTTATTTTTTTGTTATTATGTTTAAAACATAAAAGGTTGTTTTGTTTACTCAAATATGAATAAACGGTTGTATCATTACTGTTAACAACTTAGTTTTCAAAGACCTCACTCTTTTTTAATAAGCACTAAAAATTTCGGTAATCATTGACTTGAAACGGTTGAAAGTTAAAAGGTGACTTCGTAATTTTTGTTTGTAGCTGTTAAAAAGGAAACGAAATTATAGCCGTAAAAAAATTTAGAGTCAAGGGTTTTGTGTAAAAAGGTGAAAAAAAGGGCAAAAGACTTTTCTGAAAAACTTTTTACTCCCACAAAATGGCGATTTAATGATATAATCCCAACTTATTATTTATTCAACCTTATAAGGATTAGGACACATGGAAGGAAGATTATTTCTCTATTTAGGCACTATCTCTCACGATCATAGCTTCATTATGCTTTCGCATATGGCTCTAGTACTCGTGATTGCTTTTGCATTAGCTATCGTTACAACTAAATCACTCAAAGTGATTCCATCAGGTATGCAAAATGTATTTGAGCTTTATTTAAATGGTGTAACTAGTATGGGCAAAGATGTATTAGGAGAAAAAGACGCACGAAAATATCTGCCTCTTTTAGCTACTATTGGTATATATGTATTTTTAGGTAATGTGATTGGTATTATTCCTGGCTTTGAATCACCTACTTCTAATCTCAACTTTACGCTAGCTCTAGCAGCTACTGTATTTGTGTATTACAACTTTGAGGGTATTCGAGTCAATGGATTCAAAAAATACTTCGCACATTTCTTGGGACCAGTTGGTTGGCTTGCGCCTTTAATGTTGCCGATTGAGATTATTTCTCATTTCTCAAGAGTTATCTCATTATCATTTCGTTTGTTTGGAAACATCAAGGGAGATGACTTATTCTTAATCGTTCTTTTGATGCTCGCTCCTTGGATTATCCCACTTCCTGCATTTGCCCTGCTTTCTTTCATGGCTTTATTGCAGTCTTTTATCTTTATGATGCTGACTTTAGTCTATTTGGCTGGAGCCACTATGCTTGACGAGGGACACTAAGCCTCGTTTAGCAGATTTTGAAACAATACCTCATTACCGATCCTTATCTATATACGCAAAATTACGAAAGTTTTGAGCAGAGTCTAAGAACGACTCTGCAAAACCACGCTATTCATTTAGCTTGCTTTCGTGACAAAACCCACACCAATCTATACACACTGTCAAAAATCTTCACTAGCGTATGTCGCGAGTTCAATACTCAAACATTCATTCATTCGTCCATCAAGCTAGCGATTAAAGCAGGAGCTCATGGTGTGCATTTACCGTCTTCTCGAATCTACGAAGCATCACGGGGAAGAGATAGAGGACTTAGAGTGATTTGCAGTACTCACACAGAAAAAGAAGCTATCGAGGCTTATGAGCTAGGAGCCAATGGCATTACTTTTAGTCCTATCTTTAAAGACAAATACAAATACAAGCAAAATTTAGAAGGATTAAAAAGATTATTAAGCCTCAATTTGCCGATTAAAATATATGCACTTGGTGGAATCATCTCGCAAGAGCAAATCCACCACTTACAAAACTTGCCCAACCTAGAAGGTTTCGCTTCTATTCGGTACTTTACGGCAAGTGCCCCCAATTAAAGGAATTTGATGCAAGGCATTTATGTTGACATCGTAATAGCAACCATACTCACTCTATTTGCTATTCGAGGGCTAGACCAAGGATTTGTAGGAGCTAATAAGCTGCTCATCGCTACTTTCGCTTCTATTTACATCGCTAGCGAGCACCCACACATTCCTTATGGTATCATTTCAAAATACTTTAGCACTTCCTTGCCCTTGGAGTTCATTAGCTTTTTCGTTACTTTTGTTTTCTTTCTTCTTGTGGCGTACACAATAGCTATTTTGTTTAAGCTCTTTGTTGTAGGTGGGGGAGCATTTAGCTTGTACGACAAACTTTTAGGGCTACTCTTTGCGATATTCAAAGTCGGCATTGTTTTATCACTATTATTTTATTCATTCTCGACCGTCGTTGCATTCAACGAAGAAACCAATAAAGCCCTAGGCGACAGCATAGGCTATGTATTTTTAAACAACATAGGCTCAAACATATTAGGCGAATACCTAAACGGCTCCGCCGACCCTCTACAAAAGCTAGCCAATGGCTTTGTCGATTTTCAGATGAGTAGTGCACCCGTCGTACAGCAAGGCATCAACAATGGCGCAAGCGCATTACTAAACGGAGCCCTCACGCTAGACGAAGAAACAACCAACCGTCTAAAAGAGAATCTACCCAATCTACAAAACAACCCCAATCTAATAGATCAAGCTAGCGAAGTTTTCAAAGGCTTCTTAGCGCAACCACAAAAATAAAGGTACACACCGTGATATTTGACTCACAATACGAACAACAAAGACTACAAAAAGCAGACAAACTCAAAGAAGCGAACATCAACCCTTACCACAACAAAGTAAGCGAGAGCCTAAGCGTACAATCTTTTTTAGCCAAATATGATTACTTAAAAGACGAAGAAACCCAAAGAGATGAGCAAAAGTTCGAATACATCCGAGGCAGAATCAAATTCTTCCGACTCATGGGTAAAGCCGCATTTATGCACATCGAGGACGAAAGCGGGCTTGCTCAAATCTATGTAGCCCGAGACAATTTGCCAGAGGGGCTTTACAATGATGTAATCAAAAAACTCGTAGATGTAGGCGACTTCATCCAAGTGCGAGGTTATCCTTTTTTCACAAACAAAGGCGAGCTCACTTTACATGTTGACGAATTTGTCATTCTCACAAAAGCCATTTCGCCTTTGCCTGAGAAATACCACGGTATCACAGACATTGAGCTTCGCTACCGCCAAAGATACCTAGACCTCATTATGAATAAAGAAGTCAAAGAGACTTTCAAAACAAGAAGCAAAATCGTCTCTCTCATTAGACGCTTTTTCGAAGACAAAAACTTCCTCGAAGTAGAAACCCCAATGCTTCACCCCATCGCAGGCGGAGCCAATGCGAAACCATTCATCACCACCCACAATGCACTCGGCGAAAATCGCTATTTACGAATCGCACCTGAGCTGTACTTAAAAAGACTCATCGTCGGAGGCTACGAAGCGGTATTTGAAATCAACCGAAACTTCAGAAATGAGGGCATCGACCACACGCACAATCCTGAGTTTTCCATGCTCGAATTTTATATTGCGTACAAACAAT
>ENA-OREC01001446-OREC01001446.1-marine-metagenome-genome-assembly--contig:-NODE-1446-length-12045-cov-12.409592_pt1 | contig 12045 bp, 9 predicted proteins | sample MGYA00248626_ERZ508543 | MGnify/ENA primary metagenome ERZ508543 (study PRJEB26211, sample SAMN05518279) | marine metagenome | isolation source: Puget Sound, Washington, USA | host: Bankia setacea... | reverse complement strand
TAAATCAATAAGTTACTTGGGGCACTGCTTATTGTAGAGTTCTTGGGTAAATCAATAAGTTACTTGGGGCACTGCTTATTGTAGAGTTCTTGGGTAAATCAATAAGTTACTTGGGGCACTGCTTAGTGTAGAGTTCTTGGGTAAATCAATAAGTTACTTGGGGCACTGCTTAGTGTAGAGTTCTTGGGTAAATCAATAATTTACTTAAAAATATTTCAAGTAAAATTCATGTGAATGTTATTTTTGGATCCACAAATAAAAGTTATAATTCCTTTTTAAAGAACACTACCAAATATTTGGCTGTTACATTATTTGTAAAAGTTTTCAGTATCATTTTTTTATCGGGATATAGCAATGTTTCAGAGATTTTTAAAACAGCACGGTTTCAGAGATTGTTCAGGACATAGCAGGGTTTCAGAGATTGTTCAGGACATAGCAGGGTTTCAGAGATTGTTCAGGACATAGCAGGGTTTCAGAGATTGTTCAGGACATAGCAGGGTTTCAGAAACTGTACAGGACATAGAAGGGTTTCAGAGATTGTTCAGGACATAGCAAGGTTTCAGAGATTGTTCAGGACATATCAGCGTTTCAGAGATTGTTCAGTACATAGCAGGGTTTCAGAGATTGTACAGGACATAGAAGGGTTTCAGAGATTGTTCAGGACATAGCAGGGTTTCAGAGATTGTTCAGGACATAGAAGGGTTTCAGAGATTGTTCAGGACATAGCAGGGTTTCAGAAACTGTACATGATATAGCAATGTTTCAGAGATTGTTAAAATCACTGCAATGTTCGATGTATCTTTGTTACATTGTACTAAACACTTGGCACTTACCTCAGACTTGCTGCTGTCTTTATAGCGTTTCAGCACCATGCCAGTGTGACAATCTATCAGGCAGATAATCTTACCTCCACAGGTTGCTACAACTTCTTGAGATTCGCCTAGCAAAGAACATTTACATCTTTTACACAATACTTGCATTCTGATTTAAGGGTGCCTTAACAATTTTACAGATAAAACTCATTGAACAAATACATTTTCAACGAGCTAAGATAATAAAGTAACTGTCCTGGTTCAGAAAATAACATTATTCACCTCAGAGATGTAAATAGTGATGTTTTCTACTTAATCATGTATTTTGAAGACAACATTTTATTCAATCTCCTACAAGTGCATGCAAACATGTGTGAAGCAAGGTTCAATAAAATTGCTAAATCATAAAAAAGTTTTTCAATAGTTCATTTTTGGACGCCAATGTGTATGGCCACCTATTAAGCACATAATTATACATACATAACACAAAACCAAATGTCTTGTAAACATATGTAACTTTAAGTACCTGGTGTATTTTGGATCTGAGGCTCAAATGCACACTTCCATACTTTGGTCTCAACATCAGCTGGGTTGTTTCCCTTGGCATGACAGCGTACAAAAGTGGTGGGTTCATAATCATCTAACTCTGGCTATAAAATAAGAATCTTTTAATGCAACAAACAGTTTGAATTAAACAAGTAGAAAAGTTTTTTTTGTTTTTATTTGTTTCGACAATATTTAACGAGGGAGCTTATTTGACATAGTCAAACTTTCATAAGGCCCTCAAAGATGGTATTTTTGCTAAATTTGCTATTTGAGAATTTAGAAAGAGCCAATGTTTCCCTATTTATGTTGAGTGCTTTACAAGGGAACCACTGGTACCATGTTTGTTAACGTCTTTGATATTACACTGCCGCTGGCAGGGATTGAATCCTGGACCTCCCGCACTCAAAGCAAGCACTCTATCACTAGGCTATCAAGGAGGCAGTCCTTGACTGGGGATTGAACCCGGGACCTCCCGCACTCGAAGCAAGCACTTTATCACTAGGCTATCGAGGAGGCGGTCCTTGACTGGGCATTGAACCGGGGACCTCCCGCACTCGAAGCAAGCACTCTATCACTTGGCTATCGAGGTGGGTGCAGAGCACAGCCGTTGACAAGTTATATGGCTAAGTTAACAAATGGACTCAACATTTGAAAATCATGTTTTAGCACCTTGAGCCAACTGGGAAGAATGTCAAATAATGCTAATATAAATAATATAAATGCCAGCAGGGACAAAAACAGTTTAAAAAGCGTAGTTTAAAAAGTATCTAACCATGGCGACTTTAAGTGCGGCGTCGGTAAAAGGAGTAAGAGCACGATATAGGAATACGCTGGATAAAGAGATCAAACATGCAAATTGTTTGCTTGAAATTGAGACGAGTGAATTACAAAAGTCGGATTGTTTGAAAGAAGTTCGTAAATGTAAGCAGTTGTTAAAGACATATTCTGAAAAGCTGATGATACAGATGGTAAAGGGTGCAAATTGTTTAGGAGATAAAGACCCTGAATTTGTTGAGCAGATTATTGATCAAGATTGCCAGTTGCGAGTTGTATGCGAGTATGCATTCAAAGAGTATAGTGTTCGGACACGGTGATACAGATAGTGTTCCTACTGAATCGGACAGACTCACTGATTTACAAGACCAAATGCAGAAAGTTATGATTTCTCAAATGGAGCAACAGAAAGAACTATTTGCGCATATTGAACGGAAAGAGAATAAATATCAGTCATCTGCAGTTAAACTACCAAAGTTCGAACTACACAAGTTCAATGGAAATAAATTCCAGTGGTGTGAATTTTGGGACGCTTTCGAGTGTACAGTGCATCAGAACAAGTTTGTCTGGCATTGAGAAGTTTAACTATTTACAGAGCAAGTTGGGTGATGAAGCAAGACGCGCTTTAGCTGGTCTAGCAATGTCGCATGAGAATTACGCTGTTGCTGTATCTATCCTAAGAGAAAGATTTGGGAATACACAGGACGTTGTGGACATGCATTATAAGGAACTGCTAGAAGTTCAGCCACCAACATTGAAGGTTGAAAGTTTAAGGACATTCCTAGACAGAGTAGAGAAACATCTTTGCAGCTTAGAAGTATTGGGTGAAAGTGTTAACCAACGAGTATTTGTGTCCATGATACGCTCAAAACTCCCAGAGGAAGCATTTCAATGTAGTGAAACACTTTCTTTAACTACATCGAATAAAGACACACACACAGCTGTTGAATTATTAACCTTTCTCTTTAATGCACAATTCCACAAACAAGCGTCATAGTGAACATGATATACATGAAATACTTTTTCTTTTCTTTTAAAACACTTAACACTTTTAAACTCAATGCACATCTATTCTTGAGACTGTATTTTAGACACTCTCTAATATTCACAAATCATCAAACATACATGTATATAGGAATAAAATAGCTTTAATAGCATGAACCACGCGGGGCACGTTTTAAACGATTATTTAAGTCTCAATGGAGACGACGGTGCAGAAATATGACACAGAAAAACACGTGCCTCACTAGTGATAGTAAAACATTAACAAAGTTTTTACTCCAGGTAATTAAAATAGCACAATTAAACCTTAGGTTTACATGTAACAAAATAACAATGTGTAATTAAAACCTTTATGAAAGTTCGCGACAATATTAAACATGTGTAATGCATTGGTATTAACAGTGGATTTATTACGGTGATAAAAACTCTTACTAGTGGTTTAATGGTAAGATCTTCTAGGACTTTTATCATCGTGAATGCGGGCGTTTCGTGCTTCTCTTTCTGTCTTTTTGCAGCTGGTGATTTTACGGGGCTATTGGTAGAGCTGTCTTCTCGTTTTCTCTTTCGACTGTTCTCAACCTCTTCTTTCAAGATTGGGATTCCTTGACTGGAAATATTTCAACACATTAAAGTCCTTGTCAATATTTTGCTGAATTTTAAAATGTAGGGAATTAGCCTTTTAGCTATTCTTCCTTTTAAAATGTACCAACAACTTAAGAAATAATTTAATTGTTCACAGATAATCTAAACTTTCAGAAGGGTAGCTAAGGGCAGTTGAAATCTCAATATTTAAACATTCAAGTGTCATAGTCTGAACAAGCCATCTTTCTACACATGAATAAGATTCCCCTGTGAAATAAAATGTCACTGTATTAAGCGCCATATCATAGATTTTCATCGCAATCAATGTTGCCTCAATTTCCTATTGTAAAACCATGGCAAAGATACGAGTCTTGAAACAGTTTCTACCAACCTGTAATCCTTTATACTGCTGGCCCCTGACGACACCCTAGTACCATAGCGTGCAGGTGTGCTACTGTTGCTCTGGGAACCACTACGTCTGCCCTTACTATACTGTCCTGATGAGATACTTTCAATCAATATCTTACACAGGTGTTCTATCTAAAAATTAGAGCCAATAAACAAATCATAGTTATTGAAATTCGACTCTTTTTTTTTAGCATAAACTTTTGTGGTTTCAAAGAGTATTATGAACATGGTTGCACCTTTAAACAAGGAATTTCAATTAAGGTAGATCCAGAACATTGGCTGCACCTTTAAACATGGAATTTCAATTAAGGTAGATCCAGACCATTGGTTGCACCTTTAAACATGGAAGTTCAATTAAGGTAGATCCAGAACATTGCCTGCACCTTTAAACAAGGAATTTCACTTAAGGTAGATTCAGAACATTGTAAGAAGATCTGAGTGAGAAATTGAGGGAAACGTCAGGAAGAATAAATCATGCAAGCACTTTTTATCTATTGAAGTGGAAGTTAAGATGTTGTAAAAGGTTGTTGTCTCTATGTTGTCCCACCTCTAGCTTTAGCCCTGAAGGAAGTGAAACTATAACAGTGAGACAAATCTCAAAGTATACTTCCCATCCTGCACAACAAAATTACCTGCCTTTTTATTTTTTGGCCCCGGGTTTATCCTCCTCCATGCACATCCTCAGGTCATATAGTACAACATGTAAAGTTTCATCAATATCAGTTCATCAGTTGAGGAGAAGTTGCAGGGATAAAAAAAACATCAATGTAAACAGTTTGAAACATTTATGCTCTTGTTTCAATCACTGGTACGATACAGATGATTAATTGGCTCTTGAGCACAGCTTTACACCCATGCCTTATGTACTTACCATAAAGTTCTTCATTTTTTTCTGTGACAGATTTGAGCCGACAATGTTACTCCCATGGACTGTTTGGATCAGCTCTTGTACAAGATGTGAGATTTCTGAGTTGGGGACACCTGTGCTGTACACCTCTGCAAACCTTGCCTCCCATACGGCCTCTATCTGCACATCCACAGAAAACAAAAGGGAGCATAAGAAAAGGGACGAAAGAAAATCAATTTAAATAAACTAATAGAGCCTGCTTAATGAATTAAAATGAAAACAAACCAATTTGTTGTTGTTGTAGATCAACTATTTACCTTGCTCTATTTTTGTAGTGTTATGTAAAGAAGTTTAAATGAATTTGGCCTAGAATTTTTTAGAGGAGAACCGAGAAGTTTGTTTATACAATTGTTGAAGTACTTATGGACAGACCTACAAATGCAATTCCATTGCTATTTTCAGAGTGTGTCACTTTTAACTCAGGGAAAAGAACTTACTGCAGGTTGTAACTGGTTTGTGTAGAGTTGTATCCCTTTCTCTAAATGTGCCATATCTCCCCCTCCATCTATTCTTTGTAATGATGGACACAGGATCTTGGCAATGTAATGGTCATCAATCTGTTAATGAATATTTCGATATAAGGATGTGGGGTGAGGTGGGGCAGTTGTAAGAGCGTCGTAATTGGTCAAGTGATGAGCTCAAAACCTATCAAAGGCTTCCGTTGTTACCTTCGACCAAGGAATTTTACCCTAATTGCTAAGTACTGTTCGGATCCAGAAATCAATTCAAGCTTGATTTCACAATCATTTACGTCAAATAAGTTCCCTTATTAAAAAGTCAACACCAGAAAAAAATCAAGACACACTATAAACAATTCAAACATGAAAGAAATTCTATTTAGCCAAGTTAGAGATCTAAAAATACAAACTTAAGTGGCAAACAAAAAGGGAAAACTTCTGTGTCTGTAGTTCCAATAATTTGTTCCTATGTGCTCACATCTTATTTAAAGCTGAAGTCAATTCAGAAGCATAATCTCTTGATCAGTCACACATTTTCAAGTTTTTACAATATTTATAGTTAGAGCTGCTCAGATTGTTTACTTCTGTTTAGGACATTACCTGTAAGGACTTGTTATCTTCAATGTATAACTCATGCAGCCCTTTAAAGGACTTCACAAACTTCACATCTTGTAGCTGATTATCTGAACAGTCCAGCACTCTAAGTTTAGAGAGGCGTAAATCTTGAGGGAAGCTTGTAAGAGAGTTCTGGGAAATATCTAGTGTTTGTATGGATGAAAGTTGGTTGTAAAGATTCACATCAATTTCTGCAAGACCTCTCCTGGATAAGCTGAAATAAATACAACAATAGTATTATATCAAATGTGACTAGCTTTCTCTGATTGAATGATATTTATTTCACTTTTGATACATCCCACTTGAGAAGTGAGAAGTTTAAGCTGAAAATACAGATTAATGGCCAAAAAAAAACTTAATCCAAAGTCAATATGTTGATATGATTGTAAAAACATTTTTTTGTATAATATGCAGTCACTATTAGATATTGGAGCACATTTACAATTGGTCTGCCACTAAAATCAATGTTTTGGGACTCTAGAATGCGATCTGGAAAGGGGATATTTTCAACATTTAAACCTGACCCTGCTAAAAATATGAAATACAATTGTTTTTGAAAAGAAAAATTGCATTAAAGACGTTTTCTATAGTTTTTTTATTTTCGATAAAAAAATTTATAGTTACATATTATATTGCAGGAACTTTAATGCTGACTTCAACAAGCTAATACAAACAGTAGGTCACCGTGCTCGTTTTTTACGAAAAATGATGTTAAACACACCCACCGGTGCGAAAATGCCCATATTTTCAGATTTGAAATGCTTATAACTTTTTTCATTTTTTAAGATATCATAAAAATAAACAGTTCTGATGTCAGTAAATGCAGGCCTTACAAATTAAATTAAAGCTATTATGCTATTTACTAGTTTTTTTATTTTCGATAAAAAAATAATAGTTACATATTATATTGCAGGAACTTTAATGCTGACTTCAACAAGCTAATACAAACAGTAGGTCACCGTGCTCGTTTTTTACGAAAAATGATGTTAAACACACCCACCGGTGCGAAAATGCCCATATTTTCAGATTTGAAATGCTTATAACTTTTTTCATTTTTTAAGATATCATAAAAATAAACAGTTCTGATGTCAGTAAATGCAGGCCTTACAAATTAAATTAAAGCTATTATGCTATTTACTAGTTTTTTTATTTTCGATAAAAAAATAATAGTTACATATCATATTGCAGGAACTTTAATGCTGACTTCAACAAGCTAATACAAACAGTAGGTCACCGTGCTCGTTTTTTTACGAAAAATGATGTTAAACACACCCACCTTTGCCAACAATTTTGACTTTATTTGGATATTTTCATATTCTCACCTTAAGTTGAAACAAAACACTGTAATTGCTAGGTCTGTAAGTTTTGTGCATTAACAGAATGTCATTGCACAAAAAGTTCACACAAAATGTGCAAAACTAGTTGATGAAAATAAAGTGTTTGTGATTTCAAGCCAAAAACATTGATCAAAGGTGTACATCTTACAAATTTTAAAAAAAACCTGTTTGATAGAAAGTATTCCTGCGCAACAGGATGTGCAAAAAGAACCTGCAGAAAACGGCTTTAAGGTGGGGTACCAATTGTAAACTTTAGCCTGGATATTTATAGACATAGCCTTGATGATGCAAGTCTGACAAGTCGTTTAAATCCCACCCTATTATAAGCATAAAACAATGCTTGGGTGGCTATTGAGTCTATATAATTACATTATATATAACTTAAAACTGACGCTATAGATGTGTATTGGTCTTATCTAAATACTGAACAGGTATAAATTGGGCGAAACTGATTTCACTTTTATGTCTTTACTAAGCTTTTGGGGACTTCCTTTATGAGCCGTAATAGAATAGTAAATATGTTCTCTTGAAAAATGTGTGTAAAACTGAATTGAACATTGCCATGTATAGCAACGTGATATATATAATTATTTTCTTTAGTCATTGTTATTGTTACTGGTAATTGTTTGTAGTGTTTGCTTCATACTTTGTCTTTGTAGTAAATTTAACCCCAAAGAATGTTGATAAGAAAAAGTGTAATACGTCGAAGTTGAAATGTGCTTTTTTCTCTTATTTTTCTACTAATATATTAACCTCACATGTAATATGACAGAAATTTTGTTGCAATAGCTTTAAAAATAAATACGTTATGGGCTTTGGAATTAGATAATGGAAAAGTTTCAAGTCCCTGGGTTACAACTTGTTTCATGCACAAAATAGACTGTTAAATTTCCATGAAAATGCCCATATTTTCAGATTTGAAATGCTATAACTTTTTTCATTTTTTAAGATATCATATAAATAGAAACAGTTCTGGTGTCAGTAAATGCAGGCCTTTCATATTAGAATAAAGCTATTATGCTATTTACTTGATGAAAAAATACGAGATTACCTCCGAGATCAGTTGAGCGAGTCCGCCATTTTGTTTTTCCCAAATCAACAAAAACAGAAGGGCCCCTGCTGTGAAGTATGACCATACAGCCAGTAGTGGGGGTTTACGACCTCTATTCTGTCAACGATTACATCAGCAATTAGCGGCCGACAAAAAGATGCATATTTTAGATCATTCTCAAACTCTCAACCTGTTGATTTGATGACAACCAATTATATTTACGGGATGTGTTTGGTCATGTATAATCTCCTAACTCCACTGGCACATGTTCGTTTGCCAAACATTACACAACTAAAACAACAGCTATGTACAGATCATTGCGTATCGAGGGGAACGGGATCTAACCAACATATTTAGACCAAATACGGAGATTAACAGAAACAACCGACTTTGGCAATCGATACATTGACGGAATCTCTCGATACTTACCGAGTGGAATCTCCAGATACTTACCAAGTGGAATCTCCAGATACTTACCGTGTGTTTGTTATAGTTTTACCGATATCCGGGAGTTGCCTATTTTTATTTGTTATTAAATCTTTATTTCAAAGGTCTTCTGTTTTGCTATTGTAGAAACCAGTTACTTTTACTGACGTTACAGAAAAATGATAACCTTGGTCACTGACACTGTGACTATGTAGGTCAAAATAAAACAACAACAAACAGTTCAACAACAAAATAGAAAGTTTTTTTTAATTTCGACACTTACTCTAAAGAAATGACTTGATCCAGACTTTTAACTTTTCCAATTTGCAACATATCAGCTTCTGTCGGAGGTCCCTTCATATTCAGCAAATTTAAAACCCTATTAAACTATTAAAATAAGAAAAAGTATGAAACCATAACCAAAGCCAAACTTCCCCGCGAGTTTTACCGGTCCATAATATTTACAACTTGTGATGTCAGCAAACAGTAATATGATTCACACGTTTTGACAATATAATAATATCTTATCTTAGCTGATCAAACAGGTTTTTAATGCGACCAAACGATAAAATGACAACTCAGGCTGATAGCTACCGTATCGTATCGTTTATTTTGATTGAAATGATTGTGTTTAAACATTTAATATGTCGAAATACATCGAATATGAAAGGTTAAAGATACTATTCCGGAAAATTATTCAACCATTTCCTAAAAACCCTCTAAACCGGAAACATTTTTATCTGGTCCAGACTAGGTTCGGTTTTGAGGGATTCTACTGTATATAGACTAAACATTTTTCTACCGATATGTATACTGATGATTTCACTTTCTGCATCTTTGATAAGTCAGCTGTCAATAACTTGAAAATATACTACAACAAGATCTACACCATGTCTTAAAATGTTGTAATATGAATATATTGGAAAACCAAATGTTTTTTTGGGACAGGATCCTTACGATTTGACAATTTCGGAATCTAGAAAAGTTCTTTTCTAGGAACGTTTTTTTGGTGATTCGTAATCTAATGGGGTCCTAGAACAAATTCAGCTTTGTTGCCAAGATGGCAACTTTGGGCAACTCTCGCAATCTGCATAAATCCAAGATGGCCACAAGAACCCATCCGGAAAATTAACTTTCCGGCCAATTACCTTAGAATGATGTATAATGGGGTTTAAGGTATGCAGACTCCATTGTTAATGTTAATATTTCAATTTCAGGACAAGGTTATGTCAAAATCAAGATGGCCGTCAAACGCCATCTTCAAAATGGAACTTTTTAACTAGTGTTCATATAGTAGTCGATTTGACATTTTCGGAACCTAGAAATGTTCTTTCCTATTAACTTCTTTGGTAGGGGTCCTGGAACAAATTCAGCTTTGTTGCTCTTAAATGGGCCAAAGGGTTTCTTGATAACCGCCACAAGTCTGTCATTGTAAATGGATCTTCATCCGAACCTATACCTGTTCCTCAGCACTGGCGTAGCTAGGCAATGTGAAAGTTGTAGGCCCGTTGGGTGACGGGGGCCCGGTTGAAAAATGATGCATTTTACAGCATTTCAGGAGCCATAGGATCACCTTGTTAAGTTTTACCTAGGTTTAATAACATTGTTTTTGTCCAATCATGTTTTATGTTTTGACTAAGAATAAACACGATCAAAGTGAGCGAACTTTCAAAAATTAGGCATACACATGACTATCATTATGAGTTACAGAACAACACCACGTTCTGACTTGTTTGAAACAATAATCTTACAACCAATCACAATTACCAAATGATCAAATCAGAATGTATAGCTACCAGGGGTAATGTCTCTAACGCATGCATACTGACGGTATTTGAAACGATTTGGAACTGCAGAGAACATTTTGAAAACAATGTCTCTAAAGTATACATTCTGCTGGTATTTGAAACGATTTGGAACTGCAGAGAACATTTTGAAAACAGTGTCTCTTAAGCATGCATTCTGACGGTATTTAAAACAATTTGGAACAGCAGAGACAAATAAAAACAATGCCTCTAAAGAATGCATTCTGACGGCATTTGAAACCATTTGGAACTGCATAGAACATTTTGAAAACAATGCCTCTAAAGAATGCATTCTGACGGCATTTGAAACAATTTGGAACTGCATAGAACATTTTGAAAGCAATGTCTCTAAAGAATGCATTCTGACAACGTTTGAAACGATTTGGAATTGCAGAAATCTTTTTAAAAACAATGCCTGTGAATAATGCATTCTGACGGTATTTAGAACGTATAGAAAATTTTGAAATCAATCTCTTAAACGTGCCTTCTGACGGTATTTGAAACGATTTTGAACTGCAGAGACAATTTTGAAAACAATGTTTCTAAAACATGCACTCTGACCGTATTTGAAGCAATTTAAAACTGCAGATAAAAAAAATTAAACAATGTCTCTAAAGCATGCCTTCTGACGGTAGTTGAAACGATTTGGAACTTCAGACAAATGAAAACAAGGTCTCTAAAGCATGCATTGTGACGAGATGTGAAACGATTTGGAACTGCAGAAAAAATGAAAACAGGACGGTAAACGGTGCATTCTGACGGTATTTAGAAACATACAGTTGCAGTTATTATAAAAAAATCAGTGGGTTAAATTCAAATTGAAATAAAACTGCTATGATGTGTTATAATTACACTACGATAAATAAACTTTATTCATGTTGAAAAGGCATAAGTAAAAGAAATGAGTATACATGTATTATTCAATAAAAGATCGAATTATATTTCACCGAGATACAACCACATAAGTTGATGAGTTTGGTATTGGTAGTATTGGGAGAGAAGTTGATGAGTTTAGCATTGGTAAATTCTAGTATTGGGAGAGAAGTTGATGAGTTTGGCATTGGTATTATTGAGAGAGAAGTTGATGAGTTTAGCATTGGTAGTATTGGGAGAGAAGTTGATGAGTTTGGTATTGGTAGTATTGGGAGAGAAGTTGATGAGTTTAGCATTGGTAAATTCTAGTATTGGGAGAGAAGTTGATGAGTTTGGCATTGGTATTATTGAGAGAGAAGTTGATGAGTTTAGCATTGGTAGTATTGGGAGAGAAGTTGATGAGTTTGGCATTGGTAGTATTGGGAGAGAAGTTGATGAGTTTGGCATTG
>ENA-OREC01001445-OREC01001445.1-marine-metagenome-genome-assembly--contig:-NODE-1445-length-12052-cov-12.161754_pt1 | contig 12052 bp, 11 predicted proteins | sample MGYA00248626_ERZ508543 | MGnify/ENA primary metagenome ERZ508543 (study PRJEB26211, sample SAMN05518279) | marine metagenome | isolation source: Puget Sound, Washington, USA | host: Bankia setacea... | reverse complement strand
CTTTTGTACAACAGTAGTTAAACTGAGAGACAGAGAAGGTTTGACTTTTGTACAACAGTAGTTAAACTGAGAGACAGAGAAGGTTTGCCTTTTGTACAACAGTAGTTAAACTGAGAGACAGAGAAGGTTTGACTTTTGTACAACAGTAGTTAAACTGAGAGACAGAGAAGGTTTGACTTTTGTACAACAGTAGTTAAAATGAGAGACAGAGAAGGTTTGCCTTTTTTCAATTTCCACACTTGATTTATATCAGTCATTTAGACTAGTTCAACTGCTTTGCATAAAACTGATATTGTTTTCCCTTCATCAATCGGTCGAGTTTTAAACTTCTATTCCCCTCTCTTAACTTCATTTGCATTCGATTCATTTGATTTAATTTCGCTATCTTTTTTGCCCGCATGCTTCAAGTGTTTTATGAATATTTTCATACGTGAAATCAACAGTTTCAACGATAACGTATCATAGTTAATGTTCGAACTTTTATACTTGGGTCTACTATAAAAAAGATAAAGTTGAAAGAGTTATGGATTATGTCCAGTTAATGGTCTTCAAAAGTGACCTTTAAGTTCAAACAAACAGGTTTCCATCGGGGGTTCTGTGAGGAGTTAGGTTCAAATTATCTATTGCTTGTTTATTTATGATTTTCTCCGTGTGTTGGTTCTTTTCGTTTGTACTCATCTTGTTTCTTTCCAAATCCTCTTGCTTACGGGTAAACGTTCTGTGCATTTTTTTACCAATTTTCAAAAAGAAAAAATGTCGCCCACTATCTCCTGTTATGTGAACATTAATAGACGTACACCTAGGGGTAAACAACTCTTATTTTATTTGATCAGTTTACATTTTGAGCTGATGTGCATATTTTAAAGATACACTAATTGAACAAGTGTAACCTTTAACACGTTGTTTTTCATAGTTTAACTAATAACTAGAGCAACTTTGCATTCGTCCTAGTCCTTAACTACCACATTATTATAAACTATATATTGATATTATTGATTATCTCATATATTCAAGTTTGCGCTAATTCTCATTGTTACTATTCCAGAAGTAGATGCCCTACAACGCCTTGACACCGCCAGGTTCTAGTCTCTAATAGCCAGTGTATGAAATGCTTCAATTTTTGAGTGTCTACATACAAATTTGTCTCCTCTGAGAAAAAGGTCTTTCAACTGATGGCAAAACACATTTCTATAACGGCCTCCATGTGTTTCCTTTTGTTTAGCATTTTTTCTCCGATTTAATTTTACACTTAGACACACTTTCGACGCCAATGCTCGTACAAAATAGCCTCATTTACCTTTTAAATATGTCTTTATGAAGTCTGTATTCAATGTTATGGGCTGTGGATTTTACCGGATCGCTCAATAATCCGCCAGCATTCAGACGCGTTTCTCGGACCTATGTTTTTATACTTTATGTGTTTATCATAATGTTTAATTGCCCCAACCATCCGATCTATAGTCAGAACGGTGGGTTTCTCTCTAACTTAAACTGTTACTTTTAATCTGAACCCATAAATCCGTCCATCGGCGTAGCTTTAATTAAAATTTATTGATTTGTATTAAAAACCAGGAAATTCTGAGAAAAAAAGTTAGTTGTCGTATAGATATCGAATGGGGCGATTAAGAAAGTTAAAGTGCGATTAAAGAGCTGTATTTATTGAATATGAGCATTGAGTGTGAGTGGTTTAAGGAATGCGTTCCAAGGTTTAGCGTTAGATAGCTGGTGAAAGGGTAAAGACCGGTGAAACGACGTCTCAACCGTACTGATATTCCGGATCCACCGTGTCTTCCAGATACCGGGGTTTAGCAACAGTCCAGTTTATAGCAATAGGAAAGCCGTGTTCTCTTTTCATGCGTACTCGATTGTAGGAATGATGACTACGAGCTATTGAATATGTTATGAACATACTGGTCATTTCTGGAGGTTTTCTCTGGTTGCAAAACCATAACAGAACATATTTACAGTTTGTTTCAAAACTTTGGTACCTACACAGATATGAAAGTTGCTTTAAACGATGAGTTTCCTGATACATGTGTACTTGTAAATGGTAAGATTGATCGGTATATAGTGTCCATTTGGCATTCAAAATTTGCTCGATGAGACTGTGCAAAGACGCTGACATTAGAGAACTCTTATGGAATGTTGATCATAGTTTTAACAATAAATACAGCAATATCAGATACACGTAGACTTCTGTTGTTCTAAGTTTAAATTAAAAAAAGATTAATGCAGACAGAGACACTTTATAATAAAACTTTCCACAGAAAAGAAAATGAAACTGTACTTTTAAAGGTTGTTTGACTGAATGTGAGCCTGTTGGATAATGAATTCCAAGTTTTATCTTTAAATAAAGCTCAAATTTAGTCATACTTTTTTTTATACCTGGACTATGTTAAGTTTATACTAACATATCTTAGTTTTATGGCCAAACAAACAATGTAAATGCTTATGTAAATGACGCTTGAACCTTGGGAAATGCGGTTACGTGTCTTGCTCATGGAAACAACGAGAGCCTCTGACGGGGTTGATTTCATACCGGGAACTATATGAACCACCTGTCTTATAATACCCTGTAATATGTACTTATATATACGCTCAGTCATATTTCAATCTACGTGCATGTTTGAAGTAACGTGTTATACGGCACCAAACAATGATGTACAGTTAAAACTCACAAACACGACACTCTCAATAATGCGACCGTCACCTCGATATAGGGCAATGTTTATAACTCAGCTTCAACAATGACGACCTCGGTTGGAAGACCACTGGTTTCAATACAAAGTATATGGCAGTAAAATAATCCGCTACCCGACCGTTATAGTACGACCACCTCGATGAAAATATCAACATTCAAAAGGAGCCAACACAATTATTATATTATTATTATTATATTTGTATACACTATTCATATACCACTTTTTCCATAGAAGTGTTTTACAATGTTTAGAGCATACATTATTATGATGCACATGTTAACACTTTTAAAAGACTACAAGCATCTGAAACATAACTATGAAATCCTATTAAAACACACAGAGATGGGAACTAAAAAAACATGGGACTCCTTATTGAACTAGAAATAGGAACGTCTGAGAGGTATTCTATGACACACGTGAACATCAATCTATGAGCCTTATATAGCCTCACGTGATTAGCTTCTTGAATAGTATTTATACTTATACTAGTAAAGAATGTTTGGACATATTCCCGATAACACAAATGTACTAAGAAAATTATTCAGCTATCTCTAAATGTATAAGGTCAACTTGAAAATGGACCAGGTTTGATTTTGTTTTAAATTCCCCCTCAAACTTAAATAGTGTAACTATATAGGAGACTATGGCGGGGGTTACACCAGTTTTGCTTCCAGTTCTTTAATGTTCTCCCTCTGACTCGAGCACGATTGATATCCTGTTGTTAGACTGGCCTGGCCTCGAGCTATTGGTCAAACCTCGATCTAATGTGAAATTGTACATGCTGGCCATTGTTCTAACATATCAACAAAAATGAAAAACTACAGTAATTTAACATTGTTAACGGTTTCTGGTATCATGTTAAAGGCTAAATAAATCTTGTAGAAGCTGACATGATGGCCAGATAGTGAAAAATGGGTCAACCAGTGAAAACAAGAACAACAAATAAAATTAAACGAAAACACAAGTTAAATGACTTTGTCGTGGTTGGTTTTTAAGCAATTTACAAGAATGAGAAATTTAAGAGTCACACTATTTAAACGCTAGTAAGATTAACGTGAAAAAGAAATTTAAATACCCTCCACACAAACAATCACATTAATTTCACCACTTTAAATGTGTTTAACAATCGTGTTTTACTGTTAAGTTAAATTAAACACTGTCCGAAAGATTTGTTGTTTTTGTTTTAACCAAAACCATTAAAATATAGTTGTGAGATAGTTTGCATATGATTTAATAAATCTGCAGCAGCATTGAATGACTCAGATTCATTTTTGCATCTTAATATCCCGCGGTAAACTCTTCACCCCGAGATTTTTTATCGTCTGCTTTTCTCCAGTTGGATGCTTCGGATACTCCTCGGATGTTTTCATGCAGAGTCACGAGGAGAGAAGAAAAATGACCGCGTATATATTTTTTTTCTGCGAGTCAACGTCCTATATTTGGCAAAGTCAACAAAATAGCGATGTCTTTCATTTCAAAATGGAATCCGCGTTTTCCATCGTCCATCCTGGTCAGCTGTGTTTGTTCAGACTAATTAGTTTTCTCGATCACGTGACTTTTCTCGAGAAATGGCGGGTTTCAGATATGGACAAGGTCTCCTTTAATCTGGAATATTTTATTATATCAGATGGAATATAAACAATCCATGCTTGGCCGATAAGAGTTTTTAGAATAGGATAAAATGGACATTGTGTTCGGCCATCGATCGGGTCCTAGTGAGACTTTTCTTCTCAGGGGTTTTTGATATTTAGTTTTTCTCTTGATGTCCAGTGGAATGTAGGAGTTTGTTATTTTTAGACAGATACGTCCGTGAATCGGTTGTGCGGAGTGGTTTTTACAAAGTTCAGAGCAGCGGTCAGTTTTAAACCATATAAAGTTAAACTGACCACACATGTTGAAGTTGCTGAGCTCGAACACCGAATGACACCGACCAAAAGAACTGCAGAACCATAATACGTGCACACAAATGAGCAACCAGACAAAAATAGACGAATAACTGAGGAAAAATGGACGAACGAACAGACAGAAATACACGCGCCACTGCTCATTCCTATTTGTATCTATTAATGTATCTAGAAAACAATTTATATTGACTTCTTGCAAAATGAGCACATGTTGCATTCAATTTAACACACTTACCGCGAACTTTGCACAATATACAAGTCACGGTACCATCGAACAGTTGGGCACTTGTTTAAGCTCAAAAACGTTTACAACAAAATTCATCTATCATATTTCGATAATTTTAACGTGCAACACATGGCGCAAGGCGCTGTCCAACACGTTGTTTGAATTAAATGTTTTAAAACATAGCTGGCGACACATTGCATGGAACGTGACTCTGACAAAGCATGTTTTAACAACAATTGGTAAAAAAACTAATTTTACATATTAACGAAATATCAATCCAACTACATGTACTTTGTTAAATCGATTTGGGCGAAACAATAATAAGTATCCGATTTAAGGTCGCTTCAAAGTAATACGTTTTCTCCAATCTAGTTCCCTTAAACTTGAGACAATACATTGTTTTTCACATTGTATATTTTCTTGACACGATGTTCGATTTTTGCTTGTGTTTTTTTTTATATGCACCTATGAAGTAAACGTTTACAGTCCGTGAATAATCGCCAGTTTCTGCATACAATGGTCGACAAGTGCCAACACCTCAACCCTAGTATTCTCGAAAATACGAATTCTGACCCATATTTTGTTTATGATTAGTCAAAAGTACATAAAGAATGGAACGTTACTCACAAAAACCAACCGCACCTGCAGCAACGGTCTAAAACAAAGGAATTGAAGGGACATGTAATAGATGAAAGAATAGTCTGACGGACGGACGGAGTAAATGAACACAAGCTCGTCGAGAACAAAGACACAACAGACAAGCATGAAATGACAATAATCTACCGAATACGCTACATACACTTATGCTATTGAATTTGGAGAACCAGAAATACATTACCATCAAACTGTTCAATGCAATTGCAGTACCGTTTGTTTACATCCGAACAAAACGTACATATTTCTACATTATGTATTCCACAGCCATATCAGTTATTTTGTCCCCAGGCAGGTCACTGACTTAGGCCATTTATTATAGATCTACCTTAAACTATTTGATATATTTCACTCCGACAACAAAAGAGGTTTATTTAAACGAGTCATATTAAACCCCTAATGTACATGTCGCCTATTATATCGGGTATATACACAGGTAATATTATCATTTAAAAAATATTTCTGAATCTCTTTTCGTACAAGGACAGTATTAACGCGTTGAAATACTTCATGGCTATTTGATATGTTGGGATATTTCAAAAAAACTTTTACAGCTGTTTACTTAACCATGGCAAGTATTTAACTTTTGACATTTATGAGAGTTTAATTCAAAACTTTGTAAACATCGGGGTACTTTTAAAGTTTATTTCAATTTCATAGGGGTGGAGAATAAAATATACATTGCTAGTACCCAGGAATTTGGAAATCTACATAAAAACTTTCTCATCTCAGGGCGACAAAAGTAACATCAAAGTATGAACTTACACTTAAACTTTATGAAGTTAATAAAGTTTGAAAAATGAATTCCGTCCCTGTGACCAAACAACACAAGTATGAAAGCCCCGATCGTGATAAAAGTATGATATTATGACAATTTTACGTTTTATATTTTTTCTCTATTTCAAGTTGATTACTTTTCGCCAATTGAAGTTGATATTGAAATTGCAATTTTATCAAAGAAATAAAATACATCGACATACTATAAAATGGCCGCAATTGATGTTCTAATATCGAATTTCAATACTATTTCCTATGATAAATTTCTGATATGAATATGGACTGTCATGTATTTAATGTTCAGTGATTACAATTTGAACCACACTCTGAAGGCTTTCACTTGAGAACATATCTGAATTGTTTTACCGTTCTCAATTGTTGGCCTATTTTATAAACGCATCCTTGTTTCGTATGCCCGTTTGTCTTCCCAATTATCAACCAAGAAAGCCCCTTTGGTGGTTAACGCATTTAGACAGTTCTTTAACACACCTTCATCGTCGTGGGCTGAAGTAATCTTAGTTTTTCACGTGTTTAATATATTTGTTTTGTATTTATTTTGTATATTTCTTGTTATAGTATTCTTGGTGTACATTAACACGTACGAGTATATCACCAACTATGAGAGGTTCAGCATTTTGACATTTCTGTGCTATATGTTGCATTGACAATGGTCATTTATAGCATTTTGACTTTGTTTCTATATAAGTTTGGAACGATTTTGGAAAACAATATGTCACATGACTAACCTGGTTGCTCGTTGGATCTTCAAAACAAACGTGTTATGAAACTCATTCCGGAAACGTTGTACAGAGAGCCTCTGAAAGACAATTGTTAAACGTATTGCATACTTGTTTTTATATTAAATGACACCTCATGTAACGCCACAGCCGTCGAGAACATATATTGAAGTTTCCAGTGAAACGTTTCTTATTTTAACACACCTTAGCAACATTTATGTAAGAACAAGAAATAAAGCACACACATTTATATGCAAAACAAAACAAAAATATAAGGAAATTAATCTTGTATTTTCAAAGGTAATTCTTTAATGACAACACTAGTTGACATGCAGAAGGATTCCGACAGCAATACCGTTATTATCTACATGTAAATGAAATTCGAAGGTTGCTACGTCACTCTCGTGAGCACCATGTGACATCGCTGCAATACTACGAGTTCGAACACCTGTCAGATTATACCATTATCAGCTAAAATGTCCAGGTACATGCACGACTATTGGGGTGTTACACAGGGATTTGCCGGAAAGCCGATAACAGATTTAGCTTAGGAGTATAATTTTAACATTTCGAACATTATGCCATAGAGGGGTGAACGATTGGTCGGCTCTGTACGTCTTTCAAAGAACTGTTCAGTCTTTTCCCCACATTATATCTTATTATGTCGAGAACTTGTTTTCAACTCTAACACATAACCATACTCGTTACCTTTTGTCACCTCTTTGGCCAGGTTTGTCCCTGCGTTGAACCCACTACCCCGCACCGTATTTCGGCCTTATCAAATGTGTCTCTTGTTTTAAAACCATCGATCGGCCTTATTTGTCATTTTTGTTGTAAACCAATGACCTACATTTAGTGCCCCTACCAACGAACCTCATGTTGTAAACCATCGCTTAGTCCTTTGTGTACATATATTGGAACGATACCTCGACCGTGTTTATCCATATGTTGTTGTCAACCATCGCCCGGCAGGCGGTCCCCTTACACCGTAAACCATCGCTAAATATTACAAATATAGATTTAGATTCATCTAGTTGCGTACAACCTGCCAACAGTGAGTGTTGTTTAATTAAGGAGAAGGAAGGTCTTATCTGCTAGTGATTGCGATTACAGCATTACTTGTTCTCTTTGATGACCTTAATGGCGTCATGCGTCTCAAGGTTTTGTTACGTGTGGTATGACAAAATGACATTTGACATATTTTCTCGATCATGATAAGTTTTGCTGTGTTGACAATTGTTTGTACTGTAAAGGTCTAGTCACCCTTCAGATTCAGATAATCAAGAACTGACCAGAACTGACAAGTAACTACAAAATGCACAGGTTGCGTAGCAAAATACTATGCATCATTTTATCCCTAGCAACATAACATTGTTAAGCCCAAACTCGGTATTTATTAGTTGGCCGATTAAAACTTTACTTATATAATGTGTTGAACGTGTTTTTAATTTCATAACAACCCGGAATTAGTGTCGAATTAAAGCTGGGCTAATGTTTGATAATTAAAACAGATAATAACTTATACACGGTTTGACCATCATTATTTGTGCACACTACGTTCAATACCCAATGTTATCACCCCGTTTTGTAAACAGCTTCACCTAATACAGGCGCCATTACCCCCCGGAGATCGTGATCCAAACACTCCTTTTTAATTAGATAAATCTTAATGATATCACTTTGATAATTTCTTTCAATAATGAAACAAGAACAAACACCTAATTAGTCAGTTAGAAGCACTAAATTAAGCCGTGAATGACTAGAAGATTTGATATTTATAAGCTGGTGTAGTATACTGCCATTTGCAATAACAATGACCGGGTAAAATCACAGCGGGATGTTTTATTGTAACACCGGTTTATCGGCAGTTGAGCAGTATGCGGATGGCATGTGTCGGACAGTGAGTGTCATTTAAATGTAGACATAGCCATTGTCACTTTTGTCTATATATTCGTAGGTGTCAAAACAAGGTCTCCTACGAGAAAAACTATTCAAACGTTTGGAAGCAGAGCCATTTTTATTTGATTAGTTGTGGGAACAAACAAAAGAAACAGAAGTTAACTGTCAAGCCAATATTCGTAACGTGATGACTTTTGACAGCTTGTGGACGCACATGACAGTAACAGTGTCAGTATATTAAAGTATTCGTGCGTTTAAAGATAACTGCAACAAATTAGAAAATAAAAAGCCTTTTTTATATCTTGGCTGTAAATCGGTTGCTTATATAATTGCACGGATATTGTTCGATACATTCATTATACCATGCGACAAGCTACACAAAGTACACTTTCAACGAGGATTCACAACTCAAAACTGTTCAAGCAAATCTAGTTTAATAACGTATGCATGTATGTACTGTTAAACAACTGCTTCCTCCTATTGCTCTGACGGTCGCTATCTATGCTACAAGTGCTGGATTTGATAATCAAGGATTTACCCTCAGTGTTAATCCTAATAATTGCTGAGAAAATTTTAAACGATTCGCTGTGTTGTTCTAACAAATACAACTGATGTTTATGTATACTGAGCCAAAATAAAAACTTTACACTTTATATAATACTAATAGCTAACACAATATTAAATCAATGTATTTCACTCTGCTTCTATAAAATAGAACACATAACAAAGGCCATAATATGTCTTAAATTAAAAGCCATTTGTCATGCATAACAGGGAGATAACTAATATAGTGAAAACAGACAGCTTATCAAAAAACAAACAATTGGTTGTAAGGACCAAATGTTCTTTTTGCTGCCATTTGAGAGAAACTTATGTCAAAACTAAAAAAAGAAAAGTTTCAATGAAACCAAAATACAAAAGCTAGATTTGAGACTTTAAAGATTAAAATTCTTTAATTACCTCGCTTTGTATTGAATACATAGGGGAATTCATGGCCTTAAATCAGAAAGATCCTATGCTTTTTTTGGATTTTTTATAAACTTACTCCCCAACTGATAAAGTTTAACATCCCTACAAATGATTGAATTTCATTTCCTGCATTGGGAGGTATAGGTGTTTTTATTTCAGGTATAGTAAATCCCATTATAAACCGTGTAAAGTTTGTATTTTGGGTGAGTATAGATTCATAGGTGAACCATATATTTTCTTTTTAACACTTCTAATAACATTGTATTATATGTTGCATGAAATAGTTTGGATTAAAGTTAAACCGGATTAAATGATTATGAAATTCAGCCCAGTCCTCTTTTGGCATTATGCTTATTATGTATAGACCATTGTCAAAGTAAGCTACTCAAACTCATGTGTCCATTTGTCAGAAAACAACGCAAATCAATAACCAAGATATAAATAAATGTAAGCTGTTTCCATAAAGATATGACTTTGTATTTGGACACATCTGATTAAATTTGTTTTGCATGTACAGCTTTTGTTTGAATGGTCGAAAAATCCGTCAAATTACTGTAATGACGTAACATTGCAGAACGCTACTATGTCCTGTTTTACCAAGTACATGTATGTAAACTGAGTTGCAATCCACCCGGAGTAGCAACCATGGGTCCGTGTACTCGCGTGCTTTCTTTCGTTGTGTCGCTGTAAAATCACGTGATTCCGGTGGCTCTAAGTATCCAGGAATGTCTTGATTCATTAAACAATACTACTACTATTAAGCTACAATACAAGTTTGCTATATGTATTATAAAGTATGTTGAAAGACTAATTTGCATAAATACATGTATTTCTTGCAAATTCTGTTTCACGTTTTGACTCTTGGCATTCTTAATTATAAGCAGGCTTCGTTATAAAGAGTACAAACATGGTATAGTAACATGTATTCAAAATCACACTTGTATAACAGAAGTCGAAACCGGCGTCAGTTCGAAAACTTGAAAACAAACAACATGACGGAGTTTACAATTAATTACGTAGTTCATGTATTCTGTTTTTAATCTTGTATTTAAACATCTAGTTCTGTCGGTTTTAATCCAGCTGGTTGAAAATTGCCAATTATCGAAATCCGAATGAAAAACATAATGTGTTTTGACGTGATAACATATACAAATCCTTTTCAAAAATACAATTTCGAAAGTAGGTTCATCATTGTGTTCCAATTCTTTTATTTGCGCCATATTAAACAATGTTATATTCAAACATGGATTAATAACATGTTTAACCTAATCTTATTAAACATTTATACACTATTTGATTTTAATTCAGGATTTCCATTTCGTCAATATTTGTAAAGTATTTTGTTTCTCATTGTGTGAAAATTATAAAGATGTCATTGTAAAATAATCGGATCAAAATGAAAACAATACGAACATATTCCAGAGTGTTTTCGATGATTTCAGTTTTGTTGCAGTAAAAGAATTGACAATTTAACACGCACTGTGTAATACATACATACCAAGTGAAAATATTGAATGTTTTAGATCAAATCGACGTAGAGGACGATGGTCCAGCTTTAGCTGGTGGGTTTTACTTACCAATTTTCAAGCTACTCCATGACCCGAAAGAAAACATGTTACCAAAATAAATTTACGACTGAGAGTCCAGAAACGAAACATAATTTCATTTATGTCAGTGGTGAACATCTATTCCATCTTCTACCTTGATTGTTTTGTTAAATCTGCAACGTTTTGTTTACTTTGGCATCCACTATTTACTGGCATTCCTACAGAGCTATGTATTCGCTTTAACACACATGATTTACCATTTCACTAAGACTTATTTTATTTTGAACTTCTCTCTTTTAATTTATTTAATAGTTTGATTAATAAACCGTTGAATCGTTCAATAAATCGTACATGATCGGAGAACTGCTACTGATTACAGATTGTACTTACATCTTAGAATTGGGTACTAAATATAATTATGACATTTGAACGGCAGTTCGTAACTTGTTGTTTTCAACATTGTCAAACAAAAGAGGTTACCCTTTCAACAGTGTCAAACAAAAGAGGTTACCCTTTCAACATTGTCAAACAAAAGAGGTTATCCTTTCAACATTGTCAAACAAAAGAGGTTACCCTTTCAACAGTGTCAAACAAAAGAGGTTACCCTTTCAACATTGTCAAACAAAAGAGGTTACCC
>ENA-OREC01001444-OREC01001444.1-marine-metagenome-genome-assembly--contig:-NODE-1444-length-12054-cov-28.067296_pt1 | contig 12054 bp, 5 predicted proteins | sample MGYA00248626_ERZ508543 | MGnify/ENA primary metagenome ERZ508543 (study PRJEB26211, sample SAMN05518279) | marine metagenome | isolation source: Puget Sound, Washington, USA | host: Bankia setacea... | reverse complement strand
CTGACAAAGATCATTAATGAAAATTGCAAAAAGTGTCGGAGAAATTACATCTCCTTGTTTTACACCTGAACTAATATCAAAAAAGCTGTATATGTACCATTAACATCTACGGCTGCTTGACAGTCTGTATATAATTGTTTTAGAGTTCGACATACGGTGTACATCGTGAACCGGATCGAACGTTCGAATAAGTATGGCCACATCAAATCACAGTTACAAAAGTCATGTACATTTAAAATAGCATTGATATTAGAACAAAACCTAAATCGTGTTGGTTTATGTTAAAACGTATCATATACCTTTAAAACAAGTAAGGTTCTTCCGTAACAATAGTACGCCGACCGTCAGTAATGAAGTGTCGCATATAAGTTGGTTTAGTCGAGTTTTCCTTCTCCACAAGAAAGATGAAAAGTGAAAGTATCTTGAGTTTGGTTGTGGTTGGGTTTCTGCTTTGTTCTTATGTAGCGGGTAGGTTTTTTTCCTTTGTTCATTTAACATTCTAATAGCATATACAAGAATCCATGTATTGGTTAAATGAACCGGAGTTATTGAAGAGATACGTTGCTTATGATATATATATCGATTTTCAATCTTAATAGTGTGTGTAATAACCCAAGCAATAACACTGCGCCATTTATGAAGACACCATATGTATATCGGATCTAACGTGAGTTGTAAGTTAGTACAATGTTAGTACAAGGGACGGCGTGGCGCAGTGGGTTTCACGTCTGACTCGTAATATAAAGGTCGTGGGTGCGAGCCCCATCAAAGGCCCGCGTTGTTTCCTGGATCAATCATGTTTACCCTTATTGCTTAGTACTGGTTGGCTCTAGGAACGGATTCGAGCTTGATTTCACAATCGAACTAAAATAAACTGAGGGCATTATGGAAGATTGACTTAAATGTCATATAAGCTCACTCGTCAAAACCAAAAAAAAAAGATACATGTGTACGTTGCTTTATCAACTGTGTTAAGGAAATGAAAGTTTATATTGACAAGACAATGGGTGTAGTATTTTAGCGGTCAAGTAACAGCCGTTGGAAATGTTGTACACTGGTTTCTCGCATGTCGCGTCCCAACCTATATACGACATATTAAGACATATCGCATAACTACTTTAAATACAATACTATAGCATCTTCACATACCACATACTAGAGGTTGATTATTCAGCCGATCTTACGTTAAAAACAAAACAGCAATTATAAGGACAGGGTTACGGGTACGGTATGCGTACATTGTCGATCACGCCAATATATATATGCTATGTTTATGATGGTAAATATACCTAAATTGTCATGGTATAACGTTTATATCACACGTCTGTTCGTGAATTATACCACGGTGGTATTCAAAAAGATAGATAGACTGTTTAAATATGCTAATTGAGATTAAGAGGGTCATTTTGCCTATTTTAAAAATACTTGAACATTGAACAGTGTAATGCCAGTTATTTGATGTAATTATATATGTAGTGTTGTCTGTATGATGCTTTTGGTGTGTATATGTAACATTGGTACGCTTTAACATTGAGTTTATAGGGTGACGCGTACATCTACAGTGTGTAGTTTTCCTCAATCGGTATATAGGTATGTTCTTGGTTGTATAATTATATATAGTCAATGTAGGTTTAAAGAAAAAACATATGTGTAAATGATAATACGGTATGTTTAGCTTTTAATATATTAGTCAAATTGAGTTTTGATTCAATTCATTATTCGACTGACAATGCTACCTACGAGACGTCACAATGATGTTAACTTCAATTGATACAACCGCCGATATAAACTGAGATATACTAATACATGTCCCGTCTGTAACCAAGGTTGTGTTGTTTTATTTCTTCAAAAATTAACACAGATTCCGTCATTAGAAGCATTTATCATAATATGTATGTTAATTCCTCAAAATATTTTTTAGTAAATTAATTAATTGGAAACGAAAGGGCAACTTTAAGATCCTTATGTGTCAGTAGTGGTGAGTTAGAGAGACGGATTCCTGGTGTGCACCTCATTCAATTGACGCCAAGTCGCGTATCATTTAACTAACACATTACGAAACACTAACTAATTGTTGTATTATAGAACATTTGAATTTTGACTAAAACATTCTGGGATTTTCATCTTTATACAGCTAATGGTAATGGAGAAAAAGAGGGGTCTTTAAAACCATTGGTCAACGGTGACAGAGATGAACCAAAACCAAACAGACCAAAGGATGGCAATTATAGGACGAACGATGAATATCGACGTGACGGAACAAAACGAAATAAAATTGTATATTTATGGAGACGGTTTAACAGAAATTTTGGAATAACTTACATGTCTAGGGATTAACTTATCTCTAAGGACATATTGTACAGACGCGTCGTTTATGTTGAACCATTATTTGAATCGGTAACACGTGACTGGTACTGTTCATGCATGTATTATCAGTCTGTGTTTATATTTGTCTGTTTGTACATCGCTTAACACTGTATTACATTGTTATAAGACAAAACAGCAGTAACGATTGATTTAGTGTACACATATACTAAGGATCATTCTTCTTGTTTAGTCAGTAGATTGTTGTGTGACATTCGTGTGTATTTCTTAAAGTATAATTAGAGCACACCGTGTTTGGTTTTGATGGTGGTCGTATTGGCTAAACTTCAATGTACTGCTCTAAACCTTCATCGTGGCTATTGTCATACATAGCTGGACATGTGATTGTATATTACATATATGGACCTTTCATTGATAGATTGGTAAAAACATGTGTCCCTATATTACCACAGTTTACAACATTACGAAGTGTAGGTGTGTGCAGTAATTATAAAATATATTTAAAACGTGTTTTTGATAATGATGTATTACTTTCTGATATTAATGATATTACAAGTATGTTGTTGTTGTTTGTATATGCTGTAAATGTACAACTAAAGACGAATAAACGAAAATAAGAGTATCGTCCATGTTTACTATTACATATTATATATTACATGTGAAACCAAGTATGAAAAAGCATATATATGAACTAATTAATGTCTGAGTTTGCCCAATATGACATTGACCGTTAACCTCTATATTGACCATGCACTTGATAGTGTTGCGGACACGCACTCGATCGTCAATGGTGTTGTTGCAAATAAAAAATCACGAATACATACTGTGACCGTAATCGTTAAGGTACAAAGCGTACTATAATGGAACGCAACAAATGATATGTGTTACGTAACAATGTATACAGTTTGACCTTATGTCGTGACAGTTTTTCATTGAAACCTTAACTTTTGATATTAAACACTTTTATTTGAAAATATTAAGGTTTTCCATTATATGTAACCGATGTATATGTCATTTGTGTTTTAGAGTCTCTAGACATGTTCAGGTTTAACATGTTTTCTTTTATTTGAGGCCCTCGTGGAAGGTTGACATGTCAAACGAGTGACCTCTTGAAATAAAGTCTTTATTATTAGTATTAGTATTTGTATTATTATTATTAATATTCGCCCATTGACAGCTGTACATAAAATGTAGTTCATGTGTGATGGCCTTTGAGTGTGCTTAAGCCATGTATTATTGCGAGCTGCCTTCTTTTAGAAAAAAAACAAATCCGTCACATTATTTAAATTTAGTTTTCTGTTAAAGCTTACTGGTTCGTTATCGTAATGAAATAATGATAATACCAGATTCAGACTAGATATCTCACTGAAACATGAGGAGATAAGTCAGCAGCTACCTGGAGTTTTCCCAGCGGTTATACATGGTGATATACAAAGGTACAAGTCATTGTATTCGCTGATGTGCTTCGTTCTGGTACGTGTTGTTACCGCTATGTAAAACAAGAAATCACAAATAAATACTCATATTTGACCAAAGGTACTCAACAGACTTTACAACTTCAAAACATCCTTATAATTCGTTGGCTATACGTGTAGTGTATTCAATATTACTTGTATTATACCCAATCACCTTGAACCGTGATTACACCAATGCATGTGGCGATGTCATCATAATAATGTGAAATAAGACTGTTCTCTTATTAAAAATCAAATAGCAAATAGCAAAAAAATGCCCCATGGAATATTGACTATGTCAAATAAGCTCCCTCGTGAAATATCGTCGAAACAATAATGAAATAAATACATAAACATTGCCAATGCACTTTAACAACACTATAGCCATGTCAAATATCATTTTCCACCTCAGCACCGTAACGCATACTCTGACAGAACATTACAAAACAAGCACAGGAGAAAACGGATTGACGAAACAACTAAAGAACCTGATGGCAGAGTATCAATTTGATTCATGAGCATGCATACGGTATAAGAAACAGTTGTTCTTCCAATGAAAATCATGGCTGTATAAGGGCTTTGTGTTACTAAATATAGAAAACCCAAAGCACTTCATTTGCTGCTTGACATTCACCCCGCAATAACGTTAATGGGTTGTCTTAGCAAAGCATATAATGTCATTATTTTTTTTCTGAAATGTATCTTTTCGGGCTTGGGTCCAGCATAAACAGAGCCGTATTAGCAGAAAATTGTATTTTATCATTAAGTTAAAAAAAATATACAGGTACATTCTGGTTATTTCTGGAGCATCCCTCGTATACTAATTCCTCGTATGGTATAATTGATATATTCATATCATGGATAATGTGGAGGCACCGTCAATCTCATTCAGCTCGATGTCGTCAGTTATGATAATATAGACAATCTAATATCATCCCATATGCTGATACCTACTGCTGACACATGTCCACATGTCAAGTCAAAATAGCCATGTCTTTGAAACAATGCACCATTCATATGAGACAATAGCTACATCGTATTGTTCTATGGTCAAAGGGGTTTTATTCACTTTAAAAAAAAAAAGGGTCCTTCCGTAACAATAATACGATGAACGTCAGTGGAAACATGTCGCATATAAGTTGGTTTAGTCGAGTGTTCCTTCTTTACAAGCAAGATGAAAAGTGAAAGTATCTGGAGTTTGATTTTGGTTGGGTTTCTGCTATTGTCTGTAGCTGGTAGGTAGTGTTTCCGATGTTCCTTTCTACACTGGTTTCTCGCATGTCGCGTCCCAACCTATATACGACATATTAAGACATATCGCATAACTACTTTAAATACAATACTATAGCATCTTCACATACCACATACTAGAGGTTGATTATTCAGCCGATCTTACGTTAAAAACAAAACAGCAATTATAAGGACAGGGTTACGGGTACGGTATGCGTACATTGTCGATCACGCCAATATATATATGCTATGTTTATGATGGTAAATATACCTAAATTGTCATGGTATAACGTTTATATCACACGTCTGTTCGTGAATTATACCACGGTGGTATTCAAAAAGATAGATAGACTGTTTAAATATGCTAATTGAGATTAAGAGGGTCATTTTGCCTATTTTAAAAATACTTGAACATTGAACAGTGTAATGCCAGTTATTTGATGTAATTATATATGTAGTGTTGTCTGTATGATGCTTTTGGTGTGTATATGTAACATTGGTACGCTTTAACATTGAGTTTATAGGGTGACGCGTACATCTACAGTGTGTAGTTTTCCTCAATCGGTATATAGGTATGTTCTTGGTTGTATAATTATATATAGTCAATGTAGGTTTAAAGAAAAAACATATGTGTAAATGATAATACGGTATGTTTAGCTTTTAATATATTAGTCAAATTGAGTTTTGATTCAATTCATTATTCGACTGACAATGCTACCTACGAGACGTCACAATGATGTTAACTTCAATTGATACAACCGCCGATATAAACTGAGATATACTAATACATGTCCCGTCTGTAACCAAGGTTGTGTTGTTTTATTTCTTCAAAAATTAACACAGATTCCGTCATTAGAAGCATTTATCATAATATGTATGTTAATTCCTCAAAATATTTTTTAGTAAATTAATTAATTGGAAACGAAAGGGCAACTTTAAGATCCTTATGTGTCAGTAGTGGTGAGTTAGAGAGACGGATTCCTGGTGTGCACCTCATTCAATTGACGCCAAGTCGCGTATCATTTAACTAACACATTACGAAACACTAACTAATTGTTGTATTATAGAACATTTGAATTTTGACTAAAACATTCTGGGATTTTCATCTTTATACAGCTAATGGTAATGGAGAAAAAGAGGGGTCTTTAAAACCATTGGTCAACGGTGACAGAGATGAACCAAAACCAAACAGACCAAAGGATGGCAATTATAGGACGAACGATGAATATCGACGTGACGGAACAAAACGAAATAAAATTGTATATTTATGGAGACGGTTTAACAGAAATTTTGGAATAACTTACATGTCTAGGGATTAACTTATCTCTAAGGACATATTGTACAGACGCGTCGTTTATGTTGAACCATTATTTGAATCGGTAACACGTGACTGGTACTGTTCATGCATGTATTATCAGTCTGTGTTTATATTTGTCTGTTTGTACATCGCTTAACACTGTATTACATTGTTATAAGACAAAACAGCAGTAACGATTGATTTAGTGTACACATATACTAAGGATCATTCTTCTTGTTTAGTCAGTAGATTGTTGTGTGACATTCGTGTGTATTTCTTAAAGTATAATTAGAGCACACCGTGTTTGGTTTTGATGGTGGTCGTATTGGCTAAACTTCAATGTACTGCTCTAAACCTTCATCGTGGCTATTGTCATACATAGCTGGACATGTGATTGTATATTACATATATGGACCTTTCATTGATAGATTGGTAAAAACATGTGTCCCTATATTACCACAGTTTACAACATTACGAAGTGTAGGTGTGTGCAGTAATTATAAAATATATTTAAAACGTGTTTTTGATAATGATGTATTACTTTCTGATATTAATGATATTACAAGTATGTTGTTGTTGTTTGTATATGCTGTAAATGTACAACTAAAGACGAATAAACGAAAATAAGAGTATCGTCCATGTTTACTATTACATATTATATATTACATGTGAAACCAAGTATGAAAAAGCATATATATGAACTAATTAATGTCTGAGTTTGCCCAATATGACATTGACCGTTAACCTCTATATTGACCATGCACTTGATAGTGTTGCGGACACGCACTCGATCGTCAATGGTGTTGTTGCAAATAAAAAATCACGAATACATACTGTGACCGTAATCGTTAAGGTACAAAGCGTACTATAATGGAACGCAACAAATGATATGTGTTACGTAACAATGTATACAGTTTGACCTTATGTCGTGACAGTTTTTCATTGAAACCTTAACTTTTGATATTAAACACTTTTATTTGAAAATATTAAGGTTTTCCATTATATGTAACCGATGTATATGTCATTTGTGTTTTAGAGTCTCTAGACATGTTCAGGTTTAACATGTTTTCTTTTATTTGAGGCCCTCGTGGAAGGTTGACATGTCAAACGAGTGACCTCTTGAAATAAAGTCTTTATTATTAGTATTAGTATTTGTATTATTATTATTAATATTCGCCCATTGACAGCTGTACATAAAATGTAGTTCATGTGTGATGGCCTTTGAGTGTGCTTAAGCCATGTATTATTGCGAGCTGCCTTCTTTTAGAAAAAAAACAAATCCGTCACATTATTTAAATTTAGTTTTCTGTTAAAGCTTACTGGTTCGTTATCGTAATGAAATAATGATAATACCAGATTCAGACTAGATATCTCACTGAAACATGAGGAGATAAGTCAGCAGCTACCTGGAGTTTTCCCAGCGGTTATACATGGTGATATACAAAGGTACAAGTCATTGTATTCGCTGATGTGCTTCGTTCTGGTACGTGTTGTTACCGCTATGTAAAACAAGAAATCACAAATAAATACTCATATTTGACCAAAGGTACTCAACAGACTTTACAACTTCAAAACATCCTTATAATTCGTTGGCTATACGTGTAGTGTATTCAATATTACTTGTATTATACCCAATCACCTTGAACCGTGATTACACCAATGCATGTGGCGATGTCATCATAATAATGTGAAATAAGACTGTTCTCTTATTAAAAATCAAATAGCAAATAGCAAAAAAATGCCCCATGGAATATTGACTATGTCAAATAAGCTCCCTCGTGAAATATCGTCGAAACAATAATGAAATAAATACATAAACATTGCCAATGCACTTTAACAACACTATAGCCATGTCAAATATCATTTTCCACCTCAGCACCGTAACGCATACTCTGACAGAACATTACAAAACAAGCACAGGAGAAAACGGATTGACGAAACAACTAAAGAACCTGATGGCAGAGTATCAATTTGATTCATGAGCATGCATACGGTATAAGAAACAGTTGTTCTTCCAATGAAAATCATGGCTGTATAAGGGCTTTGTGTTACTAAATATAGAAAACCCAAAGCACTTCATTTGCTGCTTGACATTCACCCCGCAATAACGTTAATGGGTTGTCTTAGCAAAGCATATAATGTCATTATTTTTTTTCTGAAATGTATCTTTTCGGGCTTGGGTCCAGCATAAACAGAGCCGTATTAGCAGAAAATTGTATTTTATCATTAAGTTAAAAAAAATATACAGGTACATTCTGGTTATTTCTGGAGCATCCCTCGTATACTAATTCCTCGTATGGTATAATTGATATATTCATATCATGGATAATGTGGAGGCACCGTCAATCTCATTCAGCTCGATGTCGTCAGTTATGATAATATAGACAATCTAATATCATCCCATATGCTGATACCTACTGCTGACACATGTCCACATGTCAAGTCAAAATAGCCATGTCTTTGAAACAATGCACCATTCATATGAGACAATAGCTACATCGTATTGTTCTATGGTCAAAGGGGTTTTATTCACTTTAAAAAAAAAAAGGGTCCTTCCGTAACAATAATACGATGAACGTCAGTGGAAACATGTCGCATATAAGTTGGTTTAGTCGAGTGTTCCTTCTTTACAAGCAAGATGAAAAGTGAAAGTATCTGGAGTTTGATTTTGGTTGGGTTTCTGCTATTGTCTGTAGCTGGTAGGTAGTGTTTCCGATGTTCCTTTCTCAGTACATATATAAGATTCATGAAACGGGTTAAAAGTAAACATAGGCGTAAGCACCGCGTCGGTGACTTTCTAGAATTTACTTTTGTCTTCGGAATAATAGTTTGTATTACTTGTTTGAGGATTTCGACATATTCACATAGAATATACATTTGGCATTACGCAAGTACCACGAGTCCACCAAATATACTAGAATACGAGTTTCATGTTGTTCTTATATATCGTATATAGATAAAAAATATGTATAAATGTACTTATGAAGTCGTATCATGTAAGACATGCAATGGGCGGCGTGGCAAGAACATTCTCACCTGTGATCGGTCAATTCGTGAGTTCGAACCCACTAAAGACTCCCGCTGCTTCATTGAGTAAGCCTAATTGCTGTGTAGTTGTTGGTTCGAGGAACGGTTCCTAGTGCACACCGCATTCATTTGAAGACACTCTCGTGGCCAAACCAATATATAACTGGTGATGGAACATTGAATATTTATTGTATTAGATAACATATATTTACACAGCCATTCGACGAGATGGTGAGAAAGAAGAGTCATTGGAACCATTGGATTTCAACGATGACAGAGATGAACGAGTGACACAAAAAGATGACGATATAACGGAAGAAGAAAAAGACGATCGACGTGAAAGAAACAAGAGAAATAGAAAAATACGAACTTGGGGAAGGTTTATAGTTGGAGAATTTTTGGAATAACCGGCCTACGTTTTAAGGAATAATTTATCTACCTAAATAAACATAATAATAACAGAGGAGCGTCGTTTATGTTAATCAGTTTGTCTTGTTTATACATGGTTTTACATCGTATTAAGATGTTTAAGTCCAAAAAGCAGAAATGATTGATTATATCCACACATATGTAGTCATTCTCGTTGTTCTAGTCAGTAGATTATGTCCACAAAACAAATCTTTTTCATAAAAATCATACAATGTCTATGTAGTTTTAGAATCTTGCTATTCCGACCTACTCATTAATAATACCATTTTGTGTAGGTCATGAGGGTGGCCTTATTGTCAGAACTACAATGTACTCGTTCAAACTTGCCGTGGCCATTGAAATATATAGAATGTCATTTTATTTTATTTAATGTGGGGACCTTTTATTAATAACATGTTTGCATGTATTACCGCAGTGTAAATCCTAAGAGTGTAAGTGTGTACCGTTGTAAATTATGAGATATGTAGCAATGCTAGTTCAAGTATGCAGATGTTTGAGTATCTGTTGAACATGTACAATTAAATACTAATATACTAGATTAAATTGTGTTTCATCGTTTTCGTTTGGTTTTTGTATGGTCAAATATGGCCACGTATGAACACATGTATATATATACAATATCAAATGGCTAACTTTGCCGCAGTATGATATATGGCGTTGCATCACGTGTATGAGCGAGCGGTTTCACATTCAAACTCCTTTAATGGTATTGTTATGGTAAATTTAGTCTCCTGTTTTTTTCACAACTCAACTGTAATGAATGCTGGCACTCACATTCATATCGAATTTATAATACACCGCTGTCCAAAACAAGAAATACTTCTCGTTGGTACCGATGTTGGCACTTATATGTGTGGTACGACTTTGATTTGGAGGCAACCAGAGTACACGGATGAAACCTACATATCCGACCTGGCTACCACATGACTATCTGACATACCGACCCGGGGTATCGAATTTGGTTCGCAGCGGTGCGCGGTGAGCATGGTATCGCCGTACAACCTTAGATATAAAACGGAATTCCAGTGCCTTGATTTCCGCAGGTGATTTCTTTCAAGCAATGGAACTGTCTTATTAGTTGTTCATGATTACGATAATTTAATTTCGAAATGGCCAGCAGTACCAACCTAATGATAGTAGAGAAGTGTATCGGGGGTATCCGATAATGTTTCCTGTTATGATAAACCAAATAGCAATATGTTTAAAGTTTTGTGTTTGTGGCGTCGCATGATTGAACATAGAGCAAATGTCTTTAATATTACGCATATTGTTGGGTTTTTTACTGGATAAGTTATACATTGTAAAGGTTCTATTTTTTAGACGACTAAGATACCCATGTGATTTAAAGTTAAGAAAAGTAATATCGCAGTTAACAGTGGTTAGTTTAGCACATAACACTGATACTTTAGAAGTTAAAGATATATGACACGAATGCACACGATATTCTATTTGTATCACGTTTTGGTAACGGACTTGAAAACGATAATCAGGTTTATACAATTAGACATACCTGTGTAACCAGATCTATGTTAACTCCACATATAGATAAACTAACGTTAAAGTAATGATACACGGATCGAGTGGTTTATAACAATCAGACATACACTGTACATCTGGAACCGGATCGAATGTTCGAATACAAGAGGATTCGTTATCCACAAACACATCACACAACAGAGGGCTTATCTTTGAAACCAATGTATCACTCATATAAGGAAATAGCTCAGTAGTATTGTGTTATGTTAAAAGGGGCCATATGCGCTTTAAAAAATAATAAACCTTCTTCCGTAACAATAGTTAAACAAATGTTAGTAATGATGCGTCGAATATAAGTTGGTTTAGTCGAGTTTTCCATTCTCCATTAGAAAGATGAATAGTGCAACCATCAGGACTTTGATTGTGGTTGGGGTTTTGGTATTGTCTTATGTAGCGGGTAGGTATTATTTCCGATATTTATCTTTTATTTAAATATTTAAGATTTTTTGAAATGTGCACCGAAACAATTGAAAGATAATATCAGGTTAAAATTATCAAATATGTGTAACGTGGTACATTGATTATGATAAACATTCCGATACAAATCAAGTACTACATGTTACAATGTCATTTCGAGTAAGCCTTTGCATGTGTAAGACTAAGTTCATCAAACACTTGCCATCATTTCTGTTAAGTCTAGTTTCAATTATAGTATTTATTTAGCCATATTAAGCGTCTTAGGATAATGGCATACAAGTTTACAAGTTTTAATGTAAGGCAATACGAGGCCCAAAGTACATGTTACAAAGAATACAC
>ENA-OREC01001443-OREC01001443.1-marine-metagenome-genome-assembly--contig:-NODE-1443-length-12059-cov-12.941329_pt1 | contig 12059 bp, 4 predicted proteins | sample MGYA00248626_ERZ508543 | MGnify/ENA primary metagenome ERZ508543 (study PRJEB26211, sample SAMN05518279) | marine metagenome | isolation source: Puget Sound, Washington, USA | host: Bankia setacea... | reverse complement strand
GATTTTATCCATTACATTTATTTTCCTATCTTAATTCTTGAGAAAGAGCCAGTATTTTCCCTTTCGAATGTTCAGTGATAAACAAGGGCACTACTGGTACCATTTTTATAACGTCTTTGGTATGACTGGGGGTCCATGACTGTGGATTGAACCCGGGACCTCCCGCACTCGATGCCAGCACTCTACTACTAGGTTATCGATGAGGCGGCAGCACTCTCACATACAACGTAATAGAAAATACTTACACAAACATAATATACCATCACTTTCAATGATGAATAATGGCGGCCATGTTTCCTTCATTCTATGAGCATACTATGAAGCGTTTACACATGCATGAGTATTTCCCAAAAGCAGTTTCCATGAATTTGAATGTCAATGATGAATAACGAGACACCATATTTTTCTACATCAGATAAAATGGGGGAAAACAGCATCATCAAACAAAAGGGAATAATTTAGTAATAGGAAGCCTTTACTCGTGCATGAATATATCCCTAGACAATTGTTTCCATTAAATGTTCATGTCATTGGTGAAAATCAGACGCCCTATATCAAATCAGAAGTTTGAGATTTTCTTTCAATTGAGTATTGCAACTCTTGATTGAAAACCAAACAATCAAGTACTTTCACATGGAAATTTTGTATCTGTATTTTCCCCCTTAGTAGTATTCTTCCAGTAACAAAACCATTTTTTGAGGGTTTCTTTCCTTGGTAATCTCATGCCTAGAAAAGCAAATGGGCGTTCAACAAATATATCATAGCGGTGTATCTATTGCACTGCAGTGTGTAAGATACTTTTCTAATTACATATAAATATATACATCAAAAGAAAAGAGTTAAAAGTTATTCGGGGAACAGTAGCTTCAGAAGATGAAAGTCAAAGTCTTCTAAGTGCTATTGAATAAAGAAGCAGATAGAACCCTTTCACAATCACCCCCTAATATTTAAGTTACCACTGAACAATTTGAGAGGTGAAAGCAAAAGAGTTTTAACTGCTATTGAATAAAGAAGCAGATAGACCCCTTTCACAATCACCCCCTAATATTTAAGTTACCACTGAACAATTTGAGAGGTGAAAGCAAAGATGTAACTGCTATTGAATAAAGAAGCAGATAGAACCCTTTCACATCCATACCTCAAGCTGCTCATTAATGTATAACATGACAAGAACTGTGAGTCAAAACACAAAGGATACCCCATCCAACAATTCTAATTATCTCCCTTGAAATATATCGTACCAGGATTCATCTTCCTTCATGCACATTCTAAGGTTATAGACTGCAATATGTATTATTTCATATGTTAAGGAGGAGTTGCGCTTTTAAGAAATTTGGCAATTATATATACCCGAAAAAACTTTGAGGGGGGGGGGGGAGAGGAAGAGAAGGGTATTGAACACTGGGTAGTTAGGTGCCCTTCATAAGCTAATTATAAGCCATACATAATTGTTCTTCACTTTATGGTTTGATTTCAAATGATAAATGTAACATAAGTGTTGGCATTGATACAAGCTGTATATAGTTGCCCACACTGGAAGTGAAATCAGCAATCTGTACTACACATGGTAGGGTTGAGCCTTTAACCTCACAAATGGTTGTTAAATGTTTCATAGTTGTTCATTTATGATATTTTGTCATAACCAAGTCTCATGCAATCATTACAAGCTTACTCCAAATTTAATCTAGCAGAAATAAAAATAGCTTGTGAAGAAGTACACTGTTAAAGTCATGTACATTTGTCTACTTTTTAAACATTTAAGATTGAAAGTTGCATTAGTGGTTTTAGCTCCTTGTGTGCAATTTATGGTATCACTACAGCTATATAAGACCAAAAGAGGCAAGTTTTCTTCCAAAAGTAGATATATAAAAGCTACTAGAACAGAAATAACTTTTTTTTCGGCGATGTACAGTTAAATAGATATTGAATGAGTTTGACATTTTGATGATGGGGTTTGTATCGAGACTACTGACTACCAGTAACCAATGAATGGCCAGAGTTTATTGATACTTGGAGTGACACTGATAAATACTTCCACCAATTTACTAAGATTACTTTACTATTGATCAGGTCAACTTAAACAGATAATTTCGCCAAAATATTGTCACCTTTAACAATGACCTGCCCTTGGACAGTCTTTATTAAGGAATAAATAAGCTGCAATTAAAGTTCAGATTGAGATCTAAAAGCAAAATAGTGTAAACGCTATAGAAAGAGAAGGCTTTTTTAAATTAGTTTCGCTTGTACACCTTAGTTTGCAAATTTTTCATGTAGCCTTCTCATGTTACAATTTAGAGGTACTGAAGTCATCATGTCAAAATTGTAAAAATGTGATTTCCAAAATAAGGGAACAGACGGGGCTAACCACCCAAACCAAAGATGTAAGAAGATCTGGGGTTTAGAGGCCGCAGAAAATAGGGCTGTTGCTTTTTTAGAGATTTATGATTGTTTCTATTGTTGGTGGGAGTGTAGTAGTTTCACCCATGTTTCCGGGATGAGACACTGAAATATGGGTTCTGTGCCCCGGGACCCTGTCAAATTACTATGCATTTTAAGGGGCAAGTTTCCTGACCGCCAAGTTTGTTTGTTTGCATTTAAAGTTTGGTTACCTTTTTGGGAAGTTTTGGTTGCATGCATTAATATATTAGCAGACATTGACATTGACATCTTTAAAACCTTATTGTGTATTTGAAAACACGTTTATGCATTATTTGTTTTCAGACGCTGTCCCTAAAATCATAGCATGCTCAACTAATCCTATGTAAATTTCACTTTTTGTAAAGTTTATTTGTGTATTTTGTAATTTACACAGAGTTTTCATGTGGCCTGTTGAACATGTATAGGAAATCAACTTCTTTCATTATGTACAGTAGTTAGGTTTGGTTGTCTGTGAACTTTTCATGGTAACAGATGGGCCGGTCATTGCAACTAGCTAGTTCTGTTCAAGTCTTCATGTTTTGTTACGCAAATTAATAAGATATAACAAGAGACTTTGACATTATTTTTTATAGTTCTAACATTCTGATTAGTTCTGCGGTTTCTTTGGGATATACGGAATCGTTGAATGTCACAGAAATCGTTTGTGATACTTGATCAGTCTTATCAATCGGCATAAGCGGTCACTTTTATTTCTTGTACCTTAAAAACTGTATTTCATAAATAACTAGAATCAATTATTGATGAGTGTTGCGGGCTGATTGATGCCTGCTGTGACATTCTCAACTAATCAATAACTGATCATTAGCAACAATAGACGGTCATGCAGCATCTAGAGATCACAGGAAAAGTCATGCTGTGTTAGTAACAATACAAACAAAAACGTGATATATCGACTTTATATAGAAAAATAGAAAGTGCAACCCTACATCAATGGGAGCATGTTGAGAGGGCCGTCATTATGTGGCTGTCAATCACGTAGCATACTTGCCATTTACAAATTTCAAATAATAAACAATTTTAGAAACATGGATCCAGGTGTAACAATACGGTGACAAACAAGCTATTCACAGTTGTATTTATTTCATGATCGACATACCTCTAACCTATGATTCATGCCAATACAAACAAACTTTTTGACAGTAGTTCTAGTTGTTCTTTGACTGATATCATGAGTTTAAAAAAATGAGTCATATATGATGTTTTAATTTGTGATCAATGTCTGTACAAGAGACCCTAGCTGTTAGTTAGAAGGCTAAATGATGGGTAAAAACTAGTCTATTAAGATATATTGGAAATTCAACTACAAACAAAGAATCACATTATTGGGGGAGTCAGTGAAATCGACTGTTGTCTCTGATCTCTGTAAAACATGATAATCATTCATCTTTAGCTGGTTTGTTTTAAATTTTATCGGGGAGACTTTTATGAAATTTGCTGAAGTTATCAATTCTTTAAAATTAAGAGTTTAAATCTCTCTTGGGTGATATCCAATACACATTAGTCATAATTAATTTTATTTTTTAAAATATATTTTTGATGCTTTGATAACAAATAAAACCAGTGAAAATGTCTTACTACTAGCTCATGAACTATTTCCAACAGCTCTACTTTAACATCGATGTGCTAGAGTAGTATTTGAATGTTTCCATACATAGGTTAAGATAAGTGAACAAATGTTTTGGCTAGTAAAAGCTGTATGGGCTAGTAACATATTGCATGAACATTGTTATGGCTTGTAGTTTTGCCTCTTTACAAAGAATAACGAAGGTTGGACTGCATTGTACTGTCTCCATTCTGATTTCTAGGAGCAGAAGCTGTAGTTTATAACACATGGAAGCCTGAAATGTGCTCCTACTAGTGTCCTTATATCTGCCACTATTAATACAAGTACTTGAAACATTGAATTGTCTGTGGATCTGTGTTGTTTTAGTTAACCATTACAATGGCATTGTTTGTTTTCTGTTTATTTGAGAAGAAAGTAACATGTTTGTTTCATTATAACTGAGTTTTTCTTTGTTTTTCTCTGAAGTTTTATGCAAACTATACACCCAATCTAAATACTGACGTCAACATGATAGATGTTCAGCCTCTTTATGTGGTGTGATATCTTTGAATGTAATTGACTGACAATAACAACAAGTGGTAATTAAAGGTTTACTAATGTGACTGTTAAATTGTCATTATACATGTACATTGAAATCACATGTACATTATTTTCCTGTCATAAAATGAACCTTAGCCAAAGAATCTTTCATATGCAAAAGATATAGCTTGAATTTGCCTAGAATGAGACACTAATTTTTGCCTTTGAATTTATGTACATTTTACGGCAGTTTGGCAGCAGTTTGAAATGGGTTGTTTCCCCTTTTTACAGCCTGATCAGTTTTAAGGCTCTTTATTATAAAAGGTATGATGAGTATTGCTAATTATCTGTGTCAGTCGGTAATGTGCTGGAAATTGTTTGACATTAATTGATTTTATGATAAATATATTTTCTATGCAGATTTTTCTCTATGTTTTAATGATGCTATAGTATGTTAGCACAGTGTTCAGAACATCTGAGGATTTCTTTCATTGTTTTCATGGCTGTGAAATTGTTTGAAAGTTTTCCATCCATTGTTGTCATGGTAGTGCAGATCATTGTGAGAATTTTGACAGCTCAAGGTCTTTGCGCTAAACTGGTCTAAATGAGGTATGAAATAATGAAACAAAGTTGGAGGTAACACGGTTTCACTATTTGTTGGTCATAGGGTCTCTACATTTCACAGCACATTTCACAGCATGCCATTGTTTGATCTTGACGTTGTAAAACATGGCAGAGATTGTGGGCGATACTTGATGCCTTTTATTTTGTATGTTGGAAGTTTTGACATTCTGTTTCAAATAAATATTATATGTCCCAGCATCCCAACATTTTGGAAGCCTTTACTCACACAAGGTTTTGGGGGTACCATTAGACATGAAGTGAACACTATACATGATGGAAGTTATGAGTTCTTTGCCTTCATGTTTGACTGACTGTAGATGTGTAGTTTGAAAGTTCTTGACATTCTTTTGTGAGGTTTCCAACATTTTTTCATCCAGAAACCAGCATTGTTTTGAATTCCAGGAGAAATATCGTGAAGTCCTAAGCCAAATCCTCTCATGCTTTTTTCTCACAATTTTGTTACGAAGTTTAGCAGAAGCTCTTCCCTAAATGATGTGCTTCTTGTTAAGTTCTTATGCAGTGTTTTAGTGACAAAAGATGCAATGTAATTCAATATGAAGGCACACATACCAAATACTTATAAACCCCTGTGAAATGGAAACTTGAAGACCCAGGTGCATCACAAAGAGCAGAAAAAATCCAAGAATGTTTCATTAAAACTCCGACTTCTGGTAACATGTACAAGATCAGTTTTAGAAATGAACCCACACTCTAACACAAACAGTTAATTAGTGGAGGTAATTCCCAAGTCCCTTAGAAAGCATTCCACAGCTGGATTCTGGGTAAAATTTCCCTGTCAGGAATCCCAAGCTTGCCCCATGGAATGACAGCAATGTTCTGCGTGCCTTTGTGGCAGGGCGTTACTGTAGCTAAGTACCACAGCCTGGCAGACATTATACCCTTGGCGACACAAGCAACTAACTCATCCAAGCCCATAGCAAGGATATAGCACTCTAGATGTCACTGGTTTAGTCACTGTAATGAATTTGAATGAAAACATCAGCGACGAGTTATGACAAGTCAGTACCATTTGTGATTAAACCTTCTGACAGAGTTTTTATGTGAATTTACCCAAGACAAAAACCTCCCTTTCTGGCTTGGCTTATCTACTGCCAAACTTCATAAACAAGATTTTACTGCTGGGCAAAATCACGCAATCACACAAAAGGAAAAATTAATTCACAATAAAACCTTACCTTTAATTGGAATGTCAATAACTGCTTTTCATTACACTAATTTTGCTTAATGACACTTAAACCATCTAAACTGCTTTGAATAGTCTTTGTTTTAATTCTTTACATAAAAGAGTGTTTCATGTGTTTGAACTTTGCTCGTTTATCACTAGTATAGAGTACATGTAGATGCAGATGTAGCAGGAAATTGATAATGAGTGGTGCTCCCATTATTTGGCACAGATTTCGTACTATGTGCAGTTAATGGTATGCTAATTGACTTTTAAGTGTCCGAAATTTGCAAATACATGCAGTACGTGAAATTGAGCAAAGAAAAAAAAAGGAGCTAAGACCCAATGCAGGACGGTCCAGGCTTTGATTTACACTGCACCTTGAATGAGTTTGTCTAGTCTGAAATTAGCTCGATCTTGTATGTGCTTTCATTGTTACTTTTGTAGAATTTGCCTTTTTCAGGAAACAGTTATTGGCCCATTTAAGAGCAACAAAACACTCACAGATATAAATGTAACTAGAACACAAACACCTATTTGTACAAGTGACATAGCTCTAGTTTCTTAGTGCAGGTTTGAAGATTCTTTCCTCATAGCTAACACGGTTATTTTGTATATTTCCAGGTCCACAATGTGGGTATGGCCTTTGAACTAATGCAAGATGCTGGACTACCAAAACCTAAGTCCCGAGCTGAAGGTAAGACAATATGTTATTTCAACAGTACTTCAGACATATAACAATGGCAGCATGTCGTTCTCAACATGTCACTCTCACATTGTTGCTATGAACAGCGTCTTTGGAATGGATTGCTGACTGAGTTGTTCTAGGGCCAGACAAAGTACAAAACAATCACAGAGCAAACTCCATCCATATTTTATTTGACTGAGATACTAGTAGTTGACATGTCTTTAGTCACAGATTTTTTCTATTTTTTCCAATCAAACAAACAGTGTTTTGGAAATGATGAAACATGTACTCAAATCTTTGTTAAAATCTGTATTCATGAAGATCTATGGAAAACATCTTAAGATTTAAAATTTTGATTATAAGTTGCAATGGTGATAAGCTATGTTACACTTGTGAATGGAGGTCAATGGAGACTTAATGTATCAGTTACTGGTGACTTACATGGTACATAAATGACTGTTAACTTTCCGAAGATCAGGTCTTGCATATATTGACACATTGATCTGAAGATAATTGGTCTTTGTTTGTAGCTTTTGTTTAGTTGGAAAAATGACATACAAGTACTTGTTTCAAGTTTTGAAATGACATTATTGGACTAATCAATGGTTGCAGGGTTAATTAACAAAGTATTTATTATAGGATTATTACAGGAGACTTGAAAGAAAGAAATAGGTCAAGCAAGCCTTATGGTTCCGTCCAAACTTCATAACTCTCTTCTTTTGAAAGGTTCAGCATTGTTTGACTCAATATGGCATCGGCAAACTTATTCTTTTAAATAAACAAAGACTCACAATAAATTTTGGACATTTTGGGCTGGTGTGAAGGTGTAGTCTTTCAGTCTTTCAGGCCTTTGTAACTAGAAGTAGAGTTTGTGTTTTGTCAGCCACAACCTGAGGAGTATTGTTAACAGAGACCATGGGTTCTAGTTGAGTTTATTGTGGTTTTATATAACTGCTGACGTGAGTGGTAAAGACTAGTATGGCTAAGTGTGGTGATGCTTTTGGGACCAATTGTTTGTCGATTGTTTCTCTTGTCTATGATAACTAGGGTTACATGCCAGGTGGTGGACAATGAATGCTTGATATTAGAGAATTAGAACAATTATAGTCATGTATACTCACACTGACGGGGTCCCTCTGAAATTGTAGCGCACGTAGATAATTCAATAGCAGTGATTGACATTGTAGGGGAAGAGGTCATATCGTTTGCTCCCCCTGTACATTGCTTGGATCTTCAGAAGCACGACCCTTTTTTGTCTGATCTGGGTGTGTGTTTTTACGAAATTGGAACCGTTGTATAGGTATTATTACCTCAGGTAGAGTAAGTAATACGATTTGATGAAGTCAACTGGGCGTTAGACTCATGCCCTGATCAGATATAAACATAGAGTGCAATAGTTATACAATAGTTTCGAGTTCAAATTGGGAGGAGACTTTCTAATAACAAAAACAAAATATAGATACATGGTACTAGGTACTGGAAAAGTGGGCAGTGATGTGTTACTGATATATAATGTAGAAGATGGGGTCAGGATCAAGATGTGTGATGTGTTTCCAGTTCCTAATCACAAATTGAGAATAATTTTAACGAATACAGACTGTTGGAACCGAAAAGTTAAAAGAAACAGACTGACTGAGCATAGTTTCCCCCCTCAACTCTTCCTTGGTTCATTTATCTGCATATTCCCAGAACTCAGAACTGTTTAATGAGTGTAGCAAGGCAAATCATCATGTAATGTTAGCTGCTGATAAGCCCTGTCAGGCTGTGCAGGTAATGAATTCATTGATTGATCTAACATCTGCAGGGGATGATCAGAATTGATTAATGAGCTGATTGCTACGGCAACTTAAGCTTGGAAATGGACTGGTCTCTACTGTAGTAGTCCAGGAAAGTTTTGGAAAACTCAATTGCATAGCTCCAGTTTCATGTATATAACTTTGTACACAAATCTTTGATAAATTCTCATGACAATTTGCATTTTGGATGATATCATTGTATATTTGTATAAGCTTCTGTTTGATTTAGCTACCCTTTACTTTACCCTTTATAAATATGAGAAGCAGTGCTCAATAAATAACTATGTGTGCTTGTGTTAACCCTCAAAATACACTACGTCTTATACTTGGGCTCTCTCATTTTATGTTATAAGGAAGTTTTTATTCCACTCTCTGTGCCATTGTTGTAATCTGATATCCCATAAATGTCGCCCAGATTTAGCCTGCTGTACACTTGTATATTGAAACTGACAGGTTTTTAAGCCCAGTAAGTTTGCATTCATCCTCTCTATGTAAATTAGCAGTGGCAGATTTTGGGGAGTGGTTTTTTTCTGTTGTGACCAAAATAGGCAGTGTTTGTATATAATTTGCAAAACTCGGTGTTGTGTAAAAATTTGAGATCACTTGACATCATTGCACAGCTGGGCTTTTTACTAATGTAGTGCCCGAGATTTTCAACGATTTTTGTCCTCCATTCATAAACTCTTAATGTATCCTCTTTAATATCTCGTAAAGAAAGACTTAACTTTGTACATGTATGATGAAACATTTATATGTATTTCAATAACTTAAAACAACTTTACAACTTCATGACAGCAACACTGCCTATTATGTGATCAAGGCTCAGCTTCGACTTATTTCACAGTATTTGTGTGCTTGTTGCCGTTGGGTTAATTACAAATAAACTTAGAAACTTTTACAGGTCTAAATTCTCTGTAATGTTGTTTTGCATACCGTTCCTTTGTATTGTTGTTCATAAATCACTGTATTGTTGTTTTTGGAAATTGATTGTTTAAGGAACGGTCAGTTTACTACGTTTTTGTGGCTTTGTGACAGATTTAGAGCTGACCTCACACTGATGGTGTATTCAATCACTTAACAGTCACAACCTGATGGGCAAATTGATACATCGAGTGGTCAAACCCTGGGGGGACAGTCCAGTGTACATAGGGGATGACATGATACAAGGAAAATGTGCTCTTACTCATTCTTCATCCATTCAATCAACTGTCTAACTCAGGCTAATTTTACATCACTTAACTCCTGTCCCCAAATGTACACAAAAACATAGCTGTGAAAATCACCTCATTTGCTGCGGAACAAACTGCCTAATATTACATGAGCTTAAAAAATGCATGCTACATTTTAAGCTTGAGGCAATGTTTAATATTCCCATGTCAACAATTTTTTGCCTTGTTTTGACAACACTTAGGCTCGATTTTTCACAAGGCTTCAAAGATGATATTAAGGTTTCCTGTCTGACTCTAGTTTTTTGCATTGAGTTGATGCTGGCTTGTGTTACTCTTCAGGCTACATGTAACTAAGTGGACCATGCTTCACCTAGTTTCTCATTTTTTTCTAACAGGATATGAAAATTGTCAAAGTCTACTCATACTGCCTATCAGAGGGTACGTTTAAGACTAGACAATTACTTAACCGATTTCTACATTTCCATAATTTTTTGTCTAACAACCAAAATCCCTTTTCAGAGCACTATAGGACGAGTGGTAGTGTCGGTTTCCTGTGACTATTGAGTTTTGTTATATTAGTGGCTATGTACAGGTACCAGAATTAAGAACAAGAAGTTAATTTTAACTCACTTAAAGGCACCATCATCATGTGCTATTGTCATGTAAGTAGGTAGGTAGCAATAAAACTGAGTGTCTGAGGGTCTCCTCCTGGGTAATACAAGTACTGAAGCCACTAACTACTGGCTCACATGTCCAAACTTGAGCCATGAACCTGTGACCCTCCCCAATGCTTAATGCAATGTGCTGGTATGTTGGTCTATTTGCGATTCAAAACCAGAGCTGATTACGCCTCCGAATAATCAGGCAAAAATATTTCTGGAACAAGATTGCGCTGGTCAGCTGTCATTTAGAACATCCCTCTAACCTCAGTACTGTCTTGCCGCCTTGAAACATCCACTGCACAAAGTATAGGGAGAGTAATGAAGGGTGCAGTGTTTTACAAGCTTGCTATTGTCACAACAGCACTAAACTCACAGCTCCTATATGATTAGGATGACCACATTAAAGGCGATTGTGCATAAAAAATGTGAAACATGATCCATTGTTAAACAAGCTTTGGGATGTGAACAGAACACAGGGCTGAAAGTATTAAAGTGACAGTAGGGACCTTTCCTTTCCTTGCTTGAACCTAACAAGCAACATGTAATCTTACTAAACCACAAATTACTCCAGCTAGGCATTTCACTGAGTACAATGCAGTCGTTATTTAGATGCAGGGTTCCTCTGTGGAGTCAAATTGTTTAGGGGTCATCCTTTTTTTCCAAATTGGTATTTTTCCAAATGACTTCACGTTCAACTTCGACAGGTGTTTGAGTCTATTTTTTATACTCCATGGATCCAAATAGATGCCTGTTAGTATGCAGGTAATGGCAGAGAAGTCTTTGATATTAAAGTGCGTGAAGTAATGCCAAACTTTGATGGATGAATCAGAACCAGAAAACACTAACTGCTTTCCAATATTGTATGCAGTTAGAACAAGCTACAACTGTACTGCATGCACACTAATGTTGAACCATAGCGGACATCGTAGTGTTAAAATGTAGTAAATGTATGGTTTTGTAAGATATTGTTAAAGCCTTGTTACATGTTGAGGTTCGATGTTCTGCACATACCTACATGTGACGATGGTTTGAATGTCGGCAGGTTGCTTGTTAGACATAAGGAACATCCATCAATCTCACAGCTGTACTCGGGCTATATGTGCTGTATGATTCCAATTTAGAAATACACATTACTTAATAATTTGGCACCCATTAAAGTACTGGAATGAATCAGACTGACTGAAAATTGTCGTCTTACCTTCCTGTGTAACTAGGTCGATATTTATTCACATATTCAAACTGGATCATGAAGATATACAAAAAAGATGTATGCAAATCAAATAGCATTTTCACTCCCAGGCTAGGATGATTTTCAATTGTGTTTTTTAAATCCTCCATGCAATAGATTGTTTGAGGTTTGTAAGCAATAGATTGTTTGAGGTTTGTAAGCAATAGATTGTTTGAGTTTTGTAAGC
>ENA-OREC01001442-OREC01001442.1-marine-metagenome-genome-assembly--contig:-NODE-1442-length-12062-cov-14.362286_pt1 | contig 12062 bp, 5 predicted proteins | sample MGYA00248626_ERZ508543 | MGnify/ENA primary metagenome ERZ508543 (study PRJEB26211, sample SAMN05518279) | marine metagenome | isolation source: Puget Sound, Washington, USA | host: Bankia setacea... | reverse complement strand
GGTGAATTAGGCCGTTTTCTTTTGAAACTTGAAAACAAAATGGCCACCACTTTTATTAGATCTGCTACATTTCTAATACATTAATGTCAACACATGTATAGACAAGAGTAAAGGTTAATTCGAAGAATGGTAGTTATACTCATCAGCATGTGCTTGAAATCATGTTAACAGTTGTTTTCTGGGGTTTTGTTGTTAAAGAAAATTATGCACACGAGTGTACCTTTAAGTCTTCAATGACAAAACATCTAGTACGGTATTACATTGTACTTTCATCTTCGCTGATTCTTTGGTAGATGAGATGTGAGAAAATTCTATGCATGACAATGAAGTACATGTGTCAAAATACCTTTGGGACAGAAATACTGGGTGTAATTTTCTTGTCAGGGAATTAATGGGAAAAGAGAATAAAATTGTGAATGTAGTGTCTGTTTTCAGAGAAATGGATGAAAAGATAAATTTGATAAAGTTCAAGGTCAAAGTTGCCTTGTGTTTTCAATTGTTGATCTAAGGAACAATTAAGATATTGTAAGAAACATTGTTACAGTTTAAAACAGAGTTAATATTCTTGGATAATCAAAAAATCCATGAAGATAATTTCTTGTTTGTTACCCGAGCTGTAACTTGTTGTAGACTGATATTGCTATTTAAGTACTCTCTGATGTTTTGTGTTCACCTATCACTGCAGTTTAATTTAGGTACATAAATTAGTTTTCTTTTGGCCAGCAGTATTTTTTGTTTTGAGTCAGAATATCTTTTGCAAAGCCCTTGTAGCATATTTAAATGTTTTACCAACACTTGTAAGAGATAATTGAGGTGCATTGATGTATCCTCATTGACTGCTTTTAGACTTAAAGATGCTTCGTTGTTTTGAAGGAAAGAAAACCTGCCACCCATTGTAAAGTTTATGTTATAGTCCTCAAATATTGATCTACAAGAATTGTTAATAAAAGAGGATAGAATGTGAAACAAATGTATCATGTCTTTTCATCCATACCTCAATGAAAAATCTATTGAAACCAGCATTCAAGCATTCAAGACGGAAATGAAATGACGTCTTTCAGGAACTGATATGACGTCTTTCAGCCTGGAAAATAGATTATTGATCATCTAAATTGTTAGTTTGAATCAGTTAAAATATGAGCAACAGTTCTTTATGGGTGTCTGTCATGCATGAAAGAAACAACATTGTTAAATAGTCAAGCGATGATATCAGATTATGTATAGCCAGTTCAAGTTTTATGAAGATTTATAACTGGAGATAATTGGAAGTTTGCCAGGGATGGACTCGCCTGTAAAACAGAAGTCCAGACCTAACTGTAACCTTATACTGTACATTAATAACATTATACAATAACCCACAACATTTATATTTAAAATGGAAATAAAAGAAGAGAGATCAACAACTTTATATAATTACATTTCAGAAATAATTGGTCAAGATCTTTTTAAATTTGCAATAAGATAACTGTATATATGGTGTATAGCATTTTGCTAAATCTGTTTTCTGGAAATAATTACTGTCCAATGAATACAAGAGATGATGTTGACCCTGAGTTGCTCACCTAGCTGGGTCTGAGCATATTTGATAAATTTTAATGCTCTAAGATGGTCATCGATTAGGAAAAGAAATTCGAACATAATAATTCTGAATCAAGATGTTTTCTATACAAATCTATATTTCTAATAAAAGTCTATGATACACTAGGCATGTAACTATAATAAAGAAAAAAAGTGAATGTAAATGAATTAATTGCTTTATTACCAACTCCCCCCTCCCTCTTCTTCTATTTTACAATATTTAAAGATATAAAACAAGTTTGATGGCAATGAGTAATTGTTAGAGAGGAAAGCAGATCTCTATTGTCTTATTTAAGTTTCCACGTTATCAAAAGAATCATTTGTCAGAAGGGTAACACCATGCTACACAAATTCCCTTTGGACATGACACTGGCTTAAATCAAAGTTAGTCAGAAGATATTGCACTATTAAGATGAGTGTTTTCTGCATAATCAATTTCCCTCATTTCCTAATTGTGTTTTTTCAACGGTTTAAACAATTTGTAAGTGGATAGTTTACCATAATTGCAACATACCGTATTTCTTGCAATCTGGGCTCAGTTAAGATTTCTGCCTAGACCAAGAATATTAAATGGCACGGGTAATTCACCGAAACTTGAAAAACAAGCTTTAGGTTGGGCGCATACTCTATCAGCATGGATATAGCTGAGTCTTCAGAAATTCCATATACTGGAAAGACAGCAGTGATTATCTAGCCTAGTGTGCATGATTCTAAGTTATGGTAATTGGAAATCAACAAGAAACTCTTAAATAACTTATAGGCATGTTCTTTTCATGCCATATTGAGCATTTAAGGGGAGGGGAGAGGAGGGAGGATGGAGAGAGAGAGAGGGAGGGTGATGTTGTTGTTTCAGCTATATCAATGCTGATAGAGTATGCACCCAACCTTGGAGGCATGTTTTTCAAGTTTTGGTGATACGCATGCTATTTAATATTCTTGGTTTTGACAGAAATCTTAACTGAGCCCAGATTGCAAGAAATACGGCACTAAGGACACACAATTAAAGAAGATTTTAACACATACTCCTCGGGGATATTTTTTAGACAGCAATGTTATATTATTAGAAGAATGCCCTGTACTCTCTTTCAAACAAGTAGCAAGTTGAATATTCTCCCACACATTGAGTTAATGAAAAGATGATACATTGGACAGACATTGAACACAAGATTGTGAGTAGCTTGCACAGCATGGGATACCTTTTAACATAGTTGAACCCCAGCACACAGAATTAATACTTCTTTCATATAATTAAGAAAACACAATACTTTTACAGTTTGTTTACGTTAAATGAATTATCAATTATAACTAATTCCAAGATAAGGAAACTGAACATAAAGAGCATAATGTACTCTAAGTAGAAAATGAAGAAAGTTAAAGTTTGAAAGGTTTTGAAGTTCAGTGAGATGTTATGATTCTATTATTTTACAGCTGGGAATTGTATTGTGTCATTTTAAAATTGTTTGTATTTTAGAGGTGTATTTAGAACTACAAGAGCCAAATGTTGAAAACAGAAAAGTAACTCGACTCTCTTAAAGTTTAACACACCTAAACTTTGTTTTCATCACAAAAAAATCATAAAACAACTCAGGAAGGCCTCAGTTAACCTGTTCATTAAAAAAGGTATAGGAACATTATGGTCAACGATTACACAATTTGACTCATTTTTAACTGCATGGTATTTGTTTTGCAAAGATTGATCAAAAGTGTGACGTAATGTAATTTACAGAAATTTATTTGAACCAATTAAAAACATTACTGTCCATGTTGCCTAGAAAATATGCCCTGTGAAGGACCAGTTTTATCAAATAGACCCTAGAAGACTCTTTACTAGTCATGTGTTAATACATCTGCCTGCTGACTTAATGGGTCTTTTCTTTATTCCCAAGACAAATGAAGTGAAGCTGTCAGAGTGTAATTTACTTACTTGTAACTTGATCTGTACAGTTAGCTATATGGACAGTAAGAGTTATGTGAGACACTGACACACGAATGTTTCTTAATTAGCTACGGTTTCACGACCCCTGATTATCCAAGGACTATTGATCTAGATGTACGCCTCACTGACAGTTCAAACGTTGAGTCTTCATTAAGTCTTCAACAAGTTAAGCGTTATAACCAATCGCATAGTGTTATAAACATGCAAAAAACATTAAAGAAATTGTTGTCATCATTTTTAAATGAAAATTAAAAATATGCATGGAAGTCATGTGTAGGGGGGACACTTTCCGTGCACGTAATACACATAGAACATTTGTTTACTGTGAATACTTCAGGTTGATATTATATTTTGAGGTTGATTTGAGTGTGCTAGTGTATAATATGTTCTCACAATTTTAGTTTCTTTAAACAACCCAGTCATATATAAATGCGAGCTACGTGCTCCTAACGACAAGTATTATATAAATGCAAGCTAGGTGCTCCTAATTAGGACAAGTCCTATATAAATGTCAGCTAGGTGCTCCTAATTAGGACAAGTCCTATATAAATGCCAGCTAGGTGCTCCTAAGGACAAGTCTTATATAAATGCCAGCTAGGTGCTCCTCAGGACAAGTCTTATATAAATGCCAGCTAGGTGCTCCTAAGGACAAGTCCTATACAAATGCCAGCTAGGTGCTCCTAAGGACAAGTCTTATATAAATGCCAGCTAGGTGCTCCTAATTAGGACAAGTCCTATACAAATGGCAGTTAGGTGCTCCTAATTAGGACAAGTCTTATATAAATGCCAGCTTGGTGCTCCTAACGACAAGTCTTATATAAATGCCAGCTAGGTGCTCCTAATTAGGACAAGTCCTATATAAATGTCAGCTAGGTGCTCCTAACGACAAGTCTTATATAAATGCCAGCTAGGTGCTCCTAAGGACAAGTCTTATATAAATGCCAGCTAGGTGCTCCTAATTAGGACAAGTCCTATACAAATGTCAGCTAGGTACTCCTAAGGACAAGTGTTATATAAATGCTATCTAGGTACTCCTAATTGAGACAAGTCTTATATAAATGCCAGCTAGGTGCTCCTAAGGACAAGTCCTATACAAATGTCAGCTAGGTGCTCCTAATTAGGACAAGTCTTATATAAATGTCAGCTAGGTGCTCCTTAAATTAGCACTTTTACTTGATATAATAATGTCACTATGTGTATTTTTCTGCTTTCAGGGTGAATATATAGAGTTTAAGTTTGGAGCTTTGTTTGGAATCTCAACTATGGCAGGTAAGGTGTTATATTGCTTAGAGCTAAGGCCTTTGTGTTGGCCAAGAATACAGATTAACTGTAATTAAGAGTATGATATGATATAACTGATATAAATGTTTATTACAACAGCCTGGACATCGATTACTTCAGTAAAAACATACAGCCCTGCCAGTAGGTACATGTACATACTAGAAAGTTGTGTGATAAAATGCTGATTGTCATTTTGTATATAAACTTTAATGAAACTCGTACTGTAAGTGTTATACAGCCTGCCATCAAATTATTAAATCATATATGAAATAACAACTCATTTAAGATCTAATAAAGTATAAACAACAAATTGAGAATCTTAAGCCCAAATTGCTTAACCTGTTGTCAAAAAATAGTAACAAACAAAAACCTACTTAATTTGATGAAACAGTTAACTATTCTAGTGTTGTATTGTTATTTCTTACTAAACAGCAAATAGAAATGATGATAAAATAAACCAAAACAGTTAAAAGCAATATCTAGAACAGGAAAAGAAAACCTTTAGGAAAAGGAAAAATAGTCATCAGCGGGGCTAACAATTTTGGGGGGAAACAACAATGTAATGTAATGGTGACATGGATTTGGTGACAGACCATAATTTCCGTGTGCTGTTCACCCATCAGGCAACCGGTAATGTGTTTCCTTGAGAATGACTTATAGACTGTGTATGTTGTACTTGTGTATACCATTGATTTCTCCATCTCTCTTACTATTACAGCTGCTGCCCTGGGAAACTGGATCTCTGATTTGGCTGGAGTGCAGTAAGTGTCAATACATGTTGAGATTTATACATAATTATCTTCCTTTAGTTTTACCCCTGCAAACAGGGTTTTTGGTGATATACAGACTACAGGACTCAACCTGTCTGTCCATCTGTCTAATAGAATGTAAGTGCAACTCCTCCTTAACGGAAGAACCAATAGTGATAAAACTTTATGCAATTGCAGTATACAACCTGAGGATGTGCATAAAAGGAGGATAATTCCTGTCTGAAATATTTCAAGGGAGATAATTATATAGTAGTGTGGGACGGGGTGTACGCTTTATAATTTGACTCACAGTTTTTGTAACTGAAGTCGATCTCCTGGAAAGCACTTATATTTTACAGCATTTATAACGCTTGTCTCATGTACAAATCAAAACACCATGTTAAACAAAATTTGGACATATATTTTGTTAAGCTAATCCTCAACAACACATGTGCCCCATTTTATGATACACAGTGATTGGCTGATTTTTTTATATTTCATGAACTGTGTAAGACTATTTCAGTTCAAACATTAAAACAATTAATTAGAACTGTCAGCATGGACTGGTTAAGGTTTTTTTAAGAGTAGTTTGATGTGCAGAATTATTACATTTTTATTTTATGATCATTGTTTCCCTTGATTACGATTTTTCCCACTGGATCTTTGAAGCTATTTTACTCCAGCTGTTCTTCTTTGGAAGTGGCTTAGGCATAGTATACCATCCATCTCGCAATCTTGTAGCGCTATTTTTGATAGATGACATCCAAGGCCATATTCTATCACATCAATACTTCGGAAACCCTTGAGTTCATCTGTCTAGCTAAAGTTCTGTTTCTAGGGAAAAAATAGACATGCAACCTTTTAAGCAAGGTCTTTTACGGTTCCCTGAAGAACCATTTAGTTCCATGTCATGAACTTGTATTTCAGCCTCTCACTTGAAAGGTTCTTATTAAAGACAAACAAAGAACATCTCAGTCTTTGAATATGCATTTGTACGGTATATTATTCTGATATCCAAAAGAATCTATGGGAAAAAACACAACACACTCTGGTATGATCAGAAAAATAAATGACTTTAATAATGTTTTTGAATAGCTGATTTTATACATGTGTGTATTTCAGAACTGCCCACTATATTGAGGTGCTGACCAGTAAGTTTGGTGTACGAGCTCCGGCATTGTCTCCAGATCAAGTGGATATGTCATCAACCAGATGGGCTTCCAATTTTGTAAGTACTGAACACATGGGTTATCAGCATAGTTTGTAGGCTCTGAATTACCTGGAAGTTAGTTTGTTTTGTTTGATATCATGTATACAGGGAAATTCTGCTGAGACACATGTCCAAAAAGTATTTACCTTCATAATGTGTTGTTTGTTTTGTTTAAAGATCTTTTTATGGGAAAACTTTTTTTTATCAAAAGAGTGCAATGTTAATTTCCTTTTACCAAGGTGGGGTTTGTTTTAGCTGTTTAAAGAGATAAAACACAAAGAAATAAATATTTCCTAATTATTTTAGTGGTTATTGTATACAGTTTAGTACCTGTTGCCACACTAACATACTAAATATCATATCTGGGTTGCATTCTAAAATCTAATCATGTTTTATATCTTTCTATGAGGAATGCTGTGACTGTAAAATTAAATGGCAAGCAACAACAAGTATGGTAATTTGAAACCAACAACCTTGCAACCGTAGACTCATTACTTCAGGTTTTCTCTCATACTAGTCATTGCCTTTCCCAGACTGATGTGCATCAATTATTTATATGGAAGTTTCAACAAGCAATAATTTGATGACATGGAGACTGGGGAAGAGTATATTTTAATTTTATTTCAGCAACAAGCATCACCAGTATAGCAGTTTTCTACTATACGGGTCATTCTTAAAGCTGCCCATTAGCTCCCGATTAATTAATTTCCTTAAAATAATTAACAAATTAGTGCACATATTTTAAAAATTGCTTATTATGAAGGAATCTGTGTTGAGTTTGAAAGTAAAAACATCACAACGTTGTTTTTTCTACTGCCAGAATTGACTGACTCAGATTGCCTGCAAGTACTAAAAATATTTTATGACTAACCCGTTAAATATTATTTTTGACGTTTTCAGTGTATGATAACTAGGCTGTAGTATTGGATTTAGTTGTCTATATCTTCCACAAGGGCATTATTTCATAAGTGGCTATGAAGTACAGATGAATATGTAATTTATTTATTTTGAGCAAAAGTCCATCTTTAAAGCTGCTAGAGTTTTCCTTGTGTGAAAGTGTGAAAAATCTTTCAAATTAAACCACCCACTGACTCTGGCCTTCACACGCTAACACTCAAGCTATTTAAGCAGTGAAAGGAGAAGATAGAGACTAACACAGCTAGAGTGTTAGTTTGTGCAGACCATTGTCAGTTGGTAATTTAATATGAACTATTTTTCACACAGACATGTCTATAACTTCCGAACAACTAGATTATAACAATATGTGTCAGCCTAAGCTATTGTGTATACATTGTATTAAGATTGTTACTGTTATTATAAGAAACAGTACAAATATAGATAAATTATTCCAATATATTTTGGGTTGATAAATGGAACACAAGAACCAACCAGTACTGAGCAATCAGAGGTTAGTGTTTCATGCTCAAGGAAACAGCGGAAGCCTTCGATGGTGCTTGAGGGTTTGAACTCACGCCTGACATGCATCCATCTATTATATGTCAGACACGGTCACCACTGAACTATGTCAGCCTAAATATATCAATACTCATAATGAACAGGTTCTCGAGTTGTGTGAACATCAATGCTACTTCAATATATCTGTATTTTGCTCTTTTGTATATCTATTTAATTTCTGTTTCAGGGCAAAGCAATAGGTGTGTCTATAGGTTGTATCCTTGGAATGGTACCCCTACTCTTTTATAAACCTAAGAAGAAGAAGAAGGAAGAGGAAGAAGAAGAAAATAATGACGGAACAGAAACCGAACAGTCACCATCTTGATATTGACATTGTTTCTAGTGTGTAGTAATTTATCCATAAAATTCCCGATACATAGTTTCACACACATTCCCTCCCCCTGAAACGACAGAGGAAAAAAAGTGAAGAAAGGAATGAGCAGTACAGATGGACAATCATTTCGACACAAGAGGAAGAAAGAAGAATTGTTGAAGAAGAGTCAGTTGTGTACATTGAAAGTAGCTGTTTAACCAATAAAAGACTATAAAAAGAAATACAGAGAGAAGTTGCATGTAGAAAGATGGGTGAAGATTACCCTTTCTATAAAGTATGACTTGATTTTCAGAATCATTTTGAAAACCATGGCAGTCACTTAGGGAAACAAACACTCCCTTTTTTGTTTAAAAATAACAAGTTTCTTAGTTTGTTTTAAATTAGGTGGTAAAAGTAAAGAGTGGTATCATTGATTTCCAAATATGTGAAGTGGTAGACTGAAAGGAGTGGTTAAACAGAGTGGTCAAACAAATGATTGGTCTCAGTCTGTTTTAAGAAGTTGTTTGTGGATGATTGTAGCTTATACCTTTTTGTATTATTACAATTAACTATTCATTATCTATTGTCTAAATTCTAAGGATTATTTTTTTTGTTATAGATTATCTTCTAATAAAGTAAAATTTACTCAAATGCTAGCATAAAATATATAGTTTGTATTGTAACAGAGTAAACTAATATTTCACTTAAGCGACTATCCTTCCTGTGTTGTGTTTTTTTTTATCAAGCCACATGACTTTCATTGCTAGGGTGATGTGGCACTGATGCCAAACTTTCTTTGGGACTGGAAAAAACCACTTCATTAAGCACAGTGTTTTTGTTGTAACAGAGATTCTGCTAAGAGGTGTTTCACTGTATCAAGTTGTGGTGTCAGTGTTTCTTCCTGATTGTTGACTGCTGGAAAAAACACTCTGATAATCCCTGCAATATTTGTACACTACAATTATTTAGTTTTGTTTTTCTATATTTCGTAAATTTAGCTGTTTATACAATTTGTGTTTGTAAAGTTAAAAATTGTTCATATATTTGTTGATATCTAATTTAATGTACTTAAATATTCATTTTCAATGCCATATTAAATTATTATAATGTTATTTAATTTTCTTTCTGTTTTCTTCCTGTGTAATTTGTGTTCACAAGACTAAATCTAGTTTATGTAGTGGTGAAAGTGAATGCTTATTTTCTGACCTTTTCTATTCACCTTTTGATAGTAACGTATGAGCTTTAACATTATACGTGTACTGTTCTTTCTTTGTTTAAATACTTTCTAATAATGATCTTTTCTCTGCTTAGCAACATTTTGAAGTAAAAAAAGAATTCTGTGCAAAAATATCATGATTGAGACCATCTCAGAATAAACACTTGTGTATAAGCAATACCATATCTTCCATGCATTGTTTTATACCTCAATATGGTTACACTAGGAAGCACACCCTTTGTACATGAGTATCTGCTTTTTTTTAAAGATTTGTATAACACTGAGCTATATAAAAGCTAGTTTCATTCAAGAGCATGAGTATTGGTTTTATATCTTTAGAGTCTTTGCCCTTTGATATTTCAATCTATAATGTAAAAACGTCTTATAGTGAAACATAAGCAACATTAATGAATTGAGTTACCTGTTTTGAAATCTGTTCTTGAGTAATATGGCCTGCAACCATGTGTTTGTTCTCCTCATTGTTATATGCTAGATCCATGTTTGATTTCGTTGCTAAGGTAATTGTAGTTTAACAGATATGGTATTTGATATATGACTGTTTCCATTTTAACCAGCTTTGTAAATTAAGATATTTCAATTTTATGAGTTTCAGTTGCTTTCCCTACCAGATCTTTCTTAAACAGTTTATTTTGATTGTTATTACCGGTAATGCATGTTTCTATTCTGTACAGATATTGTTTTTAGACTCAAATTTATATGAAGCTTTTTTGTCTATTTTGTTGGTATGATTTGTTTTACATTGTACGTCCACATTTGGTTGAAAATGGCATTAACCTTTTAGAAGACCTTGAATTTTTTATTAAATGATGAAAACAAATGCAATATAAAACTGTTGTGTTCACTAGATAGTATGATATACAGGTATCGTTGCTGTGTTCTAGTACATATATTTTGAACAGATTTGTTATGCTCCCCAAATGGGGAAGCATATAGTTGCAGCTTTGTCTGTCCGTCCATCCGTCCGTCTGGTACCATGTCCGGCAAATAACTTTAAAACTACTGTTGGCATTTAAATAAAATTAGGTATATAAATAGATAGTAGTGAGAGGAAGGGCAGAACCCAAGAACCATAATACTACTTTGTATATTTACTGAGTAATCTCCCCTGAATAATTTACTTTTTTCAAAATGGATGCCTATCCGGGCCATATCTTTGAAAGTACAAACGGGATTGAAATGAAACTTGATTTATAGATAGATGGCAGTGAGAGGAAGGGCAGTGCACAAGAACCATAACCCTACCCTATATATTGAAGAGTTATCTCCTCTTAATCATGTTTTCATAGTGGTTGCCAGTCCAGACCATATCTTTCAAGAAAGAAATTCAAATGAAATTTTGTTTATAGATAGTAGGCAGTGATCAGAAGTACCATGCACAAAAAACATAATCCTACTCTGATTTACAGAGTAATCTCTCCTTAACAATTTACTTTTTTTATAGTGGATGCCTGTCCGAGCCATATCTTTGAAAGTACAAAAGGGATTGAAATGAACTTGGTTTATAGATAGATGGCAGTGAGAGAAAAGGCAGTGCCCAAGAACCATAATCATAACCTGTATATTGACAGAGTTATCTCCCCATAACCATGTTTTCATAGTGAATGCTTGTCCGGCCCATATCTTGTTAAGTAAGAAAGGAATTGAAATGAAAATGTGCCGTGCACAAGAACAATAATCTTTCCATGTATATTTACTGAGTTATCTCCACTTAACCGTTTAGTTTTATGATGGATGCCTGTCTGTGCCACACCTTGAAAAGTGCAAAAGGGTTTGAAATGAAACCTGGTTCAAAGATGGATGGCAGATGTTAATGAGAGAAGTGCAGAAGACAAAGAACCATAATTCTATCTTACCTTTTACATATGTCCTTATTTTTGTTCATAAAATGTTTGCTTTTTTGTCATGTCTTGGTATGATGGTGTTAGATTACAAGTTCTGCCTTTTATAGACAATAGGCATTTGGGGAGTATTCCTTGCTTCCAGCGATTTCCTTGTTTAAATTGTAGATGTTACTGTAGAATATTTCTTGCTTATTTCAGGTATAAATTTATTAGTGTAGATTTTATAGAGATTATTTATATATATAGGGAATTGTCCCAAAATTTCAGACCAAATATATGAACTCAAATTATGTCAATAAGTGTAGATCAACAGCTGATTATATATATATGTTCTGAAAATGTGTTAAAATTAGCCAGTTGTGAATATTTTATACCCCAAGCAGATGAGCATTAAGTGTTCACCCATCCGTAAGTATGTGTCTGTTTTCTAACATGTGCATTCTCCCCCCATGTGACTACAGT
>ENA-OREC01001441-OREC01001441.1-marine-metagenome-genome-assembly--contig:-NODE-1441-length-12063-cov-4.581679_pt1 | contig 12063 bp, 12 predicted proteins | sample MGYA00248626_ERZ508543 | MGnify/ENA primary metagenome ERZ508543 (study PRJEB26211, sample SAMN05518279) | marine metagenome | isolation source: Puget Sound, Washington, USA | host: Bankia setacea... | reverse complement strand
GAGCTTAAATTGGCGCTTAATGCCGGGGTTGATATTGTTATGTTGGATAATTTTGATGGGGGGATGTTGGGACAAGCCAGTGAAATTGAGAGAGCTGCTAAGTTTGAAGTTTCGGGGAATGTGACGCTTGATAAAATCACCGAACTGAAATCGGCCAATATCGACTTTATATCGACCGGGGATATTACAAAAAATTGTTGCGCAGTTGATCTGTCGATGAGAATTGACTGAAGCATATACTCATTAGCATCTTGCTCGCTGTATTCATGAAAAAGCCTCATCAATTACTGCGATCAAAAAGAATATAAAAAACTTCCATACTCTATAGGTAGGGCTCATGAAAGCTGTCATCTTAGCAGGGGGCTTCGGCACTAGACTTTCCGAAGAAACCCAATCCATTCCAAAACCGATGATTGATATCGGGGGGAAACCAATACTTTGGCACCTCATGAAATATTTCTCTAGTAACAATATAAATGAATTCGTTGTTGCTCTTGGCTACAAAAGTGAAGTAGTCAAACAATACTTTCTTCAGTACCATCAACTTCAAGCGAACCTTAAAATTGACTTGGGAAGAGGCGCTATACATGCTGAACGGAAGTCGTCAGAAAACTGGATGCTCGATTTGTCTGAAACAGGGCATAGTACAATGACGGGAGGCCGGCTGCTTCGTTTGAAGGACAAAGTGCATGAAACATTCATTTTTACGTATGGCGATGGTTTATCTAACATCCCTATAAATAAGCTCATCGAATTCCATAGATCGCACGGGAAACTGGCAACTGTAACAGCCGTCAAACCTATGCAACGCTTTGGTATTCTAAATCTCTCTGCTCAAGACGAAGTTCTCTCCTTTTCGGAAAAGCCTGACCACAACAACGAACTAGTTAATGGTGGTTTTTTTATTTTGGAACCCCAGGTTTTTGACTATATTGATGGCGATGACAGCATCTGGGAACGAGAACCGTGCGAGAGGCTCGCTGCAGAAGGACAGATGATGGCCTATAGGCATACAGATTTCTGGCAGTGTGTCGATACCCTACATGAGCTAAGGCAGCTTCGCCAGCAATGGGAAAGTGGTGACGCCCAATGGAAAGTATGGTGATAAATACTAAATATTGGCGAAATCGCCGAGTCCTCATCACAGGTCACACAGGTTTCAAAGGCAGCTGGCTTTCATTGCTGTTAAAGGAACTTGGTGCTGATTTATGCGGATATTCTTTGGCACCAACACAAAACTGTTCGCTTTTTAAAAATGCTAAAATCGACATAGGTATGACCTCTATTATTGGTGACATTAGAGATAAAAATAAACTTAAGTCAGCCGTGGAGAGCTTTCAGCCAGAAACCATTTTTCATCTTGCCGCACAAGCATTGGTCGGCGAATCATACTCGAACCCCCTAGACACACTTGAAACAAATATCCTTGGCACAGCTAACTTACTTAATTCGTGCCGCCAAACAACATCTATCGATTCAATTGTGATTATTACTACCGATAAATGCTACGAAAATAACGAAAGCGTCTGGGGTCACAGAGAAACCGATCCTCTGGGGGGAGACGACCCCTACTCAAGTAGTAAAGCTTGCGCAGAACTGGTAACAGCCTCATTCAGAAACTCCTACTTCAAAAACAATAAGCACCAAGCCACAATAACAACTGCTCGAGCAGGAAATGTAATTGGTGGCGGCGACTGGTCCGAAAACCGACTAATTCCAGATGTCATCAGAGCATTTAAAAAAGGGGAACCTGCCGCTATTCGGAATCCGTATTCGATAAGACCATGGCAACACGTTCTAGAGCCATTGGCTGGCTACCTTATGCTAGCTGAGAAATCACATACGAATCAGTCTCTCGAAGGCGCTTGGAATTTTGGCCCGCAACTAGAAGGTGCCAAACCCGTGTCTTGGATCGCAGACCAGGCCCAGAGATTGTGGGGCGAACAAGCAAGCTGGGTTGAGACCGACATATCAACGTTTGAGGAAAAAACCATATTGAGGCTCGATTGCAGCAAAGCTCGTTTAGCTTTAGGTTGGACCCCAAAACTTAAGATAGAAACAACCATTGATCTTACACTAGATTGGTACAAGCGATTTTCACTAGGTGAAAACGCCCTCCAACTCACAAACTCCCAAATAAAAGATTTTTTATGTCTGTCGAAAACCCGGTGATTCGTAATTGCAGATTCTGCCATTCTCCACTGCACCATGTATTTGCAGACCTAGGAATGTCTCCTCTCAGCAACAGCTTTTTAAGTTCAAACGACTTAAACAAAATGGAGGCATTTTTTCCACTTAGAGTATTCGTATGCGAATATTGTTTCCTAGTGCAACTAGAAGAATTTGAATCCCCCTCAAATATTTTTTCAGATTACGCTTACTTTTCCTCCTATTCGAAATCGTGGTTAGCACACGCGAAAAAATATACCGACTATGTCACTAAACGCTTTAATCTCTGCAAACAAAACAGGATCATAGAAATAGCAAGCAACGACGGATACCTACTCCAATACTTCAAAGAGAAAGGGATAACAGCACTGGGTATTGAGCCGGCAATTAACGTCGCTGAAGCGGCAAAAATGAAGGGGATAAATACGATAACAGAATTTTTCAATTCTACTTTAGCCCAAAAATTGGCAGACAAAAACACAACGGGGCATCTCGTCCTTGGAAACAATGTGCTCGCCCACGTACCAAATCTAAATGACTTTGTCCTAGGCCTGAAGATCGTACTACATGACCAAGGTATTATCACCATGGAATTCCCTCATGTTTTAAATTTAATAGAACACAATCAGTTTGACACGATATACCACGAACACTTCTCCTATTTTTCTTTGATATCAGTTATCAATGTCTTCTCGAAGCATCAACTGAGAATTTTTGACGTTGAAAAACTAAGCACTCACGGCGGATCGCTCAGAATTTTCGCAACTCATTCGCAATCAAAATCCCATCCCACAGAAACTTCCGTACGGGAAATATTACGAGAAGAAAAAAACGCAAAGCTAAAAAAATTAGAGACTTATTTAAACTTTAGACAAACCTCTTATCAACTAAAAAACAACCTACTTTCTTGTCTCATAGAGCTAAAAGAAAAGGGACATAGCATTGCTGCTTATGGCGCACCGGCCAAAGGAAATACACTGCTCAACTATTGCGGCATCAAGGAAGATACGATTTCATTTACCGTCGACCAAAACCCTTACAAACAAAATCTTTTTTTGCCAGGCACACACATTCCCATACATCACCCAGACTATATTTTTGCCTCCAAACCAGATTACATTCTCGTTTTGCCGTGGAACCTAAAGCACGAAATAGCCGAGCAGCTCCAACCTGCAAAGGAATGGGGATGCAAACTCATCATCCCGATTCCTGAAGTGGATATTATCGATGATTTTTGAGCGACTTCCGTTAAATGGCGCATTTATAATCAAGCCTATGCCCATATCTGATGACAGGGGGGAGTTCGCTAGATTTTTTTGTAAAGAGGAGTTTAAACGCATGAACCTGGAAACAGAATTCGTGCAGCACAGCGTTGCAAAAAACACTAAAACGGGGACTTTACGCGGGCTCCACTTTCAACGCCCCCCCTTTGAAGAGATCAAAATAGTACGATGTTTAAACGGAAAAATATACGATGTTATTGTTGACATAAGACAATCTTCGGCAACCTTCGGAAGATGGGCTGCGGTAGAGTTGAGTTCAGAGAATTTACACGCTCTGTATGTCCCAGCAGGTTTTGCACATGGTTATATCACATTAACTGATTACAGCGATGTTTATTACATGATATCCGAATACTATGATGTCAACTCAGCTGAAACAATCGTATGGAATGATTCGCGGCTTCAGATTGAATGGCCAGCTAGGCCAAAACAAATTTCACTAAAGGACAGTACCGGCATGAAGTTTACCGAACTACACATTTAAATTTCAATCCAGAATAGAAAACCTATACATGATTCCCGATAAAGAAAAAATCCATTACACAAAGCCATCAATTACAGCCCTCGAAATAGCTTATGTTCATGACGCCATCGAGAACGGATGGGGTGAAAAGTGCTATGACTACGTACATAAATTTGGCGATGCATTTAAACAGCTAGTTGGCGCTAACCACGCCATCCCAACCTCCAGCTGTACGGGTGCGATTCACATAGCGCTTCTCTCTGCTGGAGTAGGCTCAGGTGACGAAGTCATAGTTCCAGATTTAACGTGGATAGCCTCTGCCTCTCCAGTCACCTACGTAGACGCACTACCAGTGACTGTTGATATTAAACCGGACACTTGGTGTATTGACCCTACAAAAATTGAAGCATCTATCACCCCCAAAACAAAAGCCATTATTGCTGTACATCTATATGGGAATCTTTGTGACATGGATCAGATCATGGAGATTGCCGATCGGTACGGTCTTATAGTCATCGAAGATGCAGCCGAAGCAGTGGGATCAATTTACAAAGGGAAACACGCCGGAACTATCGGAAATTTTGGAGCTTTTTCATTTCATGGCACAAAAACATTGACCACAGGCGAAGGTGGCATGCTTGTCATGAAAAATGAATCTGACTACAAGGTAGCCTCTACGATAGCAGATCATGGGAGAAATCCGACTTCAAAAAAACAATTTTGGAGTGAGCGAGTAGGCGTGAAGTACCGACTATCTAATATACAAGCCGCACTAGGTCTCGCACAAACAGAGCGTGCTGATAAACTTATCGGAAGAAAGCGAGAAATATTTTCTCTATACGCAGAACGACTTGGCAACATAACAGGTTTAATTATGAATCCAAATCAAGCTGAGACCACAAACTCATATTGGATGCCCACAATATTCTGGGATAGAAATTTTGCAATTAAGCGAGAATCCCTACTGGAACATTACCAGCGAAATAACATAGATTGCAGGGTTGTTTTTTACCCCATCAGCTCACTCCCCTGCTTCCCCTCCCGGCCTGAAAACTTGGTCTCTTACGATCTACATGACAGAGGAATAAACTTGCCTAGTTATTTCGAAATCACGAACAAAAATATTGATCGCGTGTGTGAAATATTCATTCGACACGCGAAGCTATGAGTCAATAGCCGTAACCCATTTATTCCAACGGATATAGAAGATCATGAATCAGATAGAAGAGTTCAAATCCGAAGTAAACAAAAATATTGCAGACGCAGGAAAAGCACCAGAACTAAAGGCGTTGGGAGTCGACTTCATCAACAAAACCGCCCCCACCAAATACAGCTACAACTTTAGCTGGCTAGGGCGGCCGATCATCCAGTTCCCCCAAGATATGATCGCAATGCAGGAGCTAATATGGGAAATCCAACCTGACTTGATTATTGAAACAGGTGTCGCACACGGAGGCTCACTTATATACTACGCATCACTACTAGAGCTATTGGGTAAGGGGCAAGTATTAGGGGTAGATATCGATATTCGGAAACACAACCGTAAGGCGATCGAAGAGCACAAAATGTCACACCGAATCAAAATGCTTCAGGGGTCGTCAACTGACTCACGCACATTTGCTGCCGTGGCCGAAATAGCTTCCAACGCTAAGGCTGTATTGGTTATTTTGGATTCCAATCACACTCATGATCATGTAAAAAAAGAGCTAGCGCTATACTCACAACTTGTTTCAATTAACAGCTATTGCGTTGTTTTCGATACGGTTATCGAAGACATGCCTGCAGATGCATTTCCAGACCGAGCTTGGGGGCCAGGCAACAACCCAAAGACTGCCGTACATGAGTTTCTCAAATTGAACCACAACTTCCAAATAGATGCATCAATACAAAACAAACTCCTAATAACAGTCGCACCTGACGGCTACTTAAAAAGAGTATTGTAACGTGTCAAAAAAGTTTTTAAACCCGGCGAAAAATCATCTTGTGGTGTGGGGGGCAACCGGTCAACTTCTCGTGATAAATGAATTCGCAGACTCTGTTGGACTGAAAATCGCTTGTGTAGTTGACGAAAATAAAAGGATAGAATCCCCATTACTGGGAACACCCATTGTACACAGTAAAGCAGAGCTCGCGGATTGGCTTACCTTACAGGATCAGTCGATTAAATTTAGTACCGTAGTAGCTATTGGAGGTAGCCGCGGCCGCGAACGTGCCACGATTGCGGCCGAACTACAATCCATGGGACTGGCGGCACAAAATGTAATTCACCCCTATGCTCATATAGCTGAAGATGCAACTTACGATGACGGGCTACAATTGATGATGGGTGCAGTCGTAGCCACCAGATGTCACCTAGGCTCTTACTGCATCGTTAATACGAACGCTAGCATTGACCATGAATGCAACCTGTCTTCAGGCGTACATGTTGGCCCTGGCGCCTGCCTAGCAGGCTGCGTATACCTCGGTAAAAATTCTTTTATCGGCGCCGGAGCCACGGTGCTCCCAAAAATTAAAATCGGCGACAATGTTATTGTCGGAGCTGGATCTGTAGTCACCAAAAATTTACCTAACGACTGCACTGCTTATGGTAATCCTGCTCGAATTATTACACAACCAAACCGTTGAAAACACTAACGATACTTTACAAAATATGTAGCTCCGCTCAACACAAAAGCGCACATATCTGCAATTAGAACAATTACGCGAAATATTGCCATCACGGATATAAAATAGATAGGAGAATCTTCGAAAATTAGATGGCTTGCCACATATTCGGTAACTCCAACCCCCTGAGGCGCAAAGAAAGCTATAAAACCTGCCGCCCACGACACAGAATAAACACCAAGCAGCTGTAGTTGTGACAGTGCCAACTCCCACGTAGCAATGCCTTGTATAAAAAAAAGAAACGAGGCGCCAGCCACACTCCAATATACACATAACAAGAAAACTACTATCAAGTATTTTCTCCAACGAAGATTCCCCACATATGGAGACATCGGAATAACAAATAATAGCAAAACCATCAAAGCACAAAGCGACAATAAAATTGAGCTTAACTCTCCCCCACCTATAACCAGCATCGCGGCCCCAAAAACAAATGCAACGATAGCAAACAACATTTGCTCAAGTAGCATGTACCTCCCCACCACCTTAACATCAACACCATACAGCTTGTAATCTGCAAATCTGGCTGCAGCATTCCAAATACCACCGGGCAAGTATTTCGCCGGGATACGCCGTAAATGTACCGCTACCAAGGCTAATAAACCAAACGGCTGCCCCAAAGCACCAAACAAATTCCAAGCAACAAAAGGAGACAGCAAATGAAGCAACGTCCAGCACAAAACACTAGCAATCAAAAACCTAGGATTTGACGTTTCAAGCAAGTCGACGACCTCGAAACGGTAGAGAAACAGAAAATAAGAAATATACGCAATGGAAAGAACTAAAAAAATACGCTTAACCACTTTCGCAATGACAACCACTCCACCCCATTGATTAGGAAACATTTGAGGAGTCACGCCTGTTAATAGTTTCCCCCGAAATATACTTAAGGGGAAGAAGCAAAGGTAGTGACAAAAGAACCATAACTTTTGACACCAACTTTAGCCGAGATTTTAATACGAGAGAATAAAGGGAGAAACCCAAATACAGCAAAGGAAAAAACCTGGAAATTGAGCCTTCATTAAACTTAAATTCTGCACTTTTGTAGCGTTTTAGCTTATCCTTGTACGCCTGCTCACTACGGAACTCCCGCCTACGCCATCGAGAATCGACCGAATGAATAAAATCGCCTTTTGTTGCAAGCTCCAGCAACAAGAGAAAGTCAGCCCCTACTATATTCTTTAGCCTAATGCCTTTCATCGCATCACAACGAATCAGACCTAGTACCGGGTTCATATTCCCCCAAAAAACCGAATAAAAGCGAGCAATATCATCCATTCCTCGACTATCAAGCCATCCAGAACTTTTGCTAAAAATGCACGATCTTTCATCAATCCAGCTCGCAGAACCAAATACGATAGAGGCTTCGCAAGCTTCGTGAGCCCACACAGCATGCTCGAGGAACTCACCATCCCATACGTCATGACCAGAGGCCCACATGAAATATTCTCCTCGGGCCTCATCGTACACTTTTTGGAAATTATGGACAGCGCCACAATTTTGTTGATTCTGTACAACTCTTACGTTTTTATAACGAGCAGAAAATTCGTTACTTATACTCAGAGTTGCATCAGTTGAACAATTGTCAGAGATTATTATCTCTACATTCCCATATGTTTGAGACACTAGAGACTCAAGTGCCTCACGAATAAATCTCTCTTCGTTGTACACCGGCATACCGATAGAAATGAGCGGGCCAGAACTATTCATGTAGCCAGGCCTATTTTTTATAAAACAATGTAGACACCTGCTCAGATAGTAAACCCACCAAAAAAACTATTACTGAAGAAAGCAGTAACAACATACCCATATTTGTAAACCTTCCTGCCGAAAAATATGTGAAGAGATAGTAAGCTAGCCCACTTGAAAATAGGGCCCCGCCAATCACTGAAAACAGCTTTAGCGGAGAGTAAAGAGTTCCGACTTTGAAAATTATCAGCACAAACTTGGCACCATCCCTGAACAACCTAATATGACTTTTCCCCTCACGCTGCTTAACGCTCACCTTTTGATAACAAATAGAATACCCCGCCCTAAAAAAGGCCATTGTAGAAGTCGTAGGATACGAAAACCCATTTGGCAAAAGATACAGAAATTCCTGGAAACGTTCAGCGTTTACTATCCGAAAACCAGAAGTAAGGTCCTTGACATCCTGACCGACCATCCAACTCGCTAGCGCGTTGTATATTTTGTTGGCGACAAACCTTAAAACACTCGCCTGAGATGCCCTATTACGACAACCAACAACCATATCATAACCTTCCCTGTACTTTTCAAGCAGTAAGGCGATATCGGCTGCTCGATGCTGTCCATCGCCATCCATGAATACAATCATGTCTCCGTTTGCTGCTCTAGCACCAGACTTTACTGCCGCTCCATTACCCATAGAATAATTATGCTTAATTTCACGTACACCGAATTTACGACATATCTCCGACGTGCCGTCAGTCGACCCATCATTTACGGTGATTATCTCCGCTAACGGATACAAGCCTTTTAGCTCGGGTAACAAACTAACAAGGGAAACAGCTTCATTCTTTGCCGGAATAATAATGCTTAATTCAATGTTTGAAGAATTCAATTCAGCTACCTCGATCTATATCATCTACAGCTTCTAGCTTTTTCTTGAGCGCTTCATCCAAGTGATTGATCTGTGCAGACCTATCAGCAGCCAACCAAGGCAACGCTGCATTGATGTCACGCGCTTTTACAATATAATCTTCCGCATACACATAAGCCCCATACTTCAACGCCAAGTCTGCATTCCTAAGAGCCGTATCTACTGTAGGCTGTACACTAAAGAGACGCATATGTACATCGGCTGCTTCGGTGTACCAGCCTTGCTCCTTATAAAAATCGCCAGCATTTTGAAGCATTCCTGCTTTGTAATGTAGCTTACTATCTAGGTATTCCATGCCAAGCACAGCCTCAATAAAATCTATTATGTCTCGATTATTTTTTATACGCTCAGGAATACATTCACCTTTCCCCCACTCTCTGAGTAGCACTTCAAATTCCAATGCCACTTCAGAGCTATGCTCCATAGCACGAATACGCTCGTTCGAAGGAAACTTAACAGCTGCTGCGGTATCCGTAGCTACATAGCACTGCATACGCCAAGCCCTGAAATAGAATCCAAGCCGGTCGTACTTTCTGGCCGCCGCGGCCATATTTTGATGCGCCATCTCCAGCATACCGGAATTCTCTAAAACACCAACAAAATGATACTGAGCCCTTTCCGAATCATGTTTGTAATATGCCCACTTTGAAGACATGCTGTATTCATCACCCCATAAGCCAGCCCTATAAGTAAGCGCCACCGAGCAAACTAAAACCGGCGCGGTAAAAAGAACAGTTTTTACCCAGTCAGAATCAAGCTCAAATTTAGAATACAGACTCTTTGCAACGGCGCCCGCGACAATAAAGAGGCCCAGACTAGGAAAATAATTTCTATGCTCAAACATAAACTCCAGAGGGATAAAGGTAGACTCAATCATATGCCCGATATAAAACCACGCAACACCAAAACACATTAAGCTATACCGCCTCCAGTTCTTGATCAGTAATCCAACTACTACCAAATGTAATACCCAGAAGGCTCCCCAGCCCAACTTACTATTCGCTATATTCCACTGAAAGCCATCATGATAAAGAGACATTTTCTCGACATCGGGGATATAGGCTAGATAGGCATATTCAAATAGAATTCGCCCTTGTGACATCAACCGGTCAATCAGCGAATAGGTCCGCCACTCATACAAGGCGTAGCTTTTAATTACAAAATAGCTAAAGACTATACAGAACAAAATACACCCAAAAGCCAACCCCATATTTAGCCAATATGGTGCTCGTGGAACCTCCCGAATACCACGTAGATATATTTCCAGCACTACGATTATCGGAATAACTAAAATACCATTCTCCTTCGACAATATCGCAGCACAAACGGATAACCCACCGCCTAACAACCACCATATACTTCGATTCACAGAGAGCGGAATACGAAACCGTAGGTAACAATAAATACTCGCCATTGAAAACAGCATAGCTAGGATTGTCATTCTCTGAACGACATAAAGCACGGTCGAAACGCTAAGAGGACTGAGAAGCCAAAGACCTACAACAAAATAACAAAAGACGTTTTGATGCCTACTATCACGCAACGGCAGAGCAAACAAAAACGCAGAAACAAACGCCCCAACCAAGAGGTGTAAACATAGATTTACAACTTTAAAGGCGTACGGGTTACTTGGCCAATGAGAGCTATTGATAAGAAAGGAGGCATATGACAATGGCCTATTTAAAAGATCGCCAGTATTATCAAAAATGGCCAACAAAATGCCACTTAAACCTCCATTCAAATATTCCAATCTAACTAGGTTGGTAAAATCATCGAGCAAAAAAGGACCAGAAAGGCCAGGAAAGTAACAAATACCGGTTACCACGAGTAGGGCAATAACCACCAATGCCCGCTTATACCACGTAACAATAACCATAATATTCTGAAGTAGGAAACTCGTTGAGGTTGTATTTGAAACGCCGAACGTTTATTCGCATCTAAGCAATAGACTACAATACGCTCAACACCTCGCTAGTGAGTAATTAGGTGCCACACGCCCCTCAATAAGGACCTAGCTCCACCATGCACACCCCCTAACTTTCTTCAAAAACTTGTACAGCTTTTAAAAAAAAAGCCCCACGGGGGGCTTTTTTTACGCAATTTAAATATTAACGACAATTCGCGGGAAGGTACTTTCCCGCAATCGATGTCCCGGCGCCGTCAGCCGTGCAAGACCACGTAACTCCATTTGCACTACCTGTACCTCTAAAAGCAAGGTTGCCCGACGCGGGGTCTAAGTTTTCAATAGCATATGTAACAGTTGCGGTGCCAGTTGTATTCGCGTAAGTAACTGCACTTACATAAATACTTTGCAGCGAGTTCGTATTTACACCTGCCATAGCAGCGCCACTAGCCATACCACCCATAGTCACATAATATTCGGAAATCGACGTTTTAGCGGCAGCAGCCATACCAATCACTTCAGACATTTTCGCTCGAATGGTGTAATCCTGATAAGCAGGCAACGCTACAGCTGCCAAAATACCGATAATCGCTACAACAATCATCAGCTCGATAAGGGTAAAACCTTTTTGTACTTGTCTCATATAAAGTTCCTCCGACAGGAATGAAAGTAATTCAAGAGTTAAGCAGTCAAAATTAATGCCAGTAACTCTAACCCTTTGAATAGTTTATAATTTATTACCGTGGAGCCGAAAATAGATACACCCAGCAACACTATATCCCTCTCCCTTATGACAATATTCGTCACTCTAGAGACAAGAATTGTAAACCCCTGAAGTTACCTCTATGTTTTTCGCCACTACACCACGCCGAAATGAGCCCTAATTCACTTAAAACCTTAAAATTTACAACAGGTTACTGGCCGAACCTCAAAAAAGTGGTAAAGTTTGACCGGAAATTTC
>ENA-OREC01001440-OREC01001440.1-marine-metagenome-genome-assembly--contig:-NODE-1440-length-12065-cov-13.527027_pt1 | contig 12065 bp, 7 predicted proteins | sample MGYA00248626_ERZ508543 | MGnify/ENA primary metagenome ERZ508543 (study PRJEB26211, sample SAMN05518279) | marine metagenome | isolation source: Puget Sound, Washington, USA | host: Bankia setacea... | reverse complement strand
TCAAATTTTGCTCTATATTCAATGAGTTGACAGGTAAAAATTAGCAATGACAGGTAAACATTTAGAAATTATCAGTCGGATTGTCCTGTGGTATGAAAACAGTTTTCGCATAGACTGATATACCACTGGGATTGGTACAGATAAACTACTGGGATTTGTAGATATACCACAGAGATTGATACAGATATACCACTGGGATTGGTACAGATATACTACTGGGATTTGTACAGATATACCACTGGGATTGATACAGATATACCACTGGAAGTTGTACAGACATACCATACTTGTGTGTAATCTTACTGCACATAAACGAGACTACATTGTAACAAATGTATTACAGACTTACTGTGTATTCAAGTCACCTTATTCACATACATTGCATCAGGTTAAGATGATATATCTAGCTGATGTGTGATTCCATTTACAGGAAACATTTAATTCATGCAAACATTAATGAATTGTAACACTGGATAAATGTCCCACCATTATTAAAATCCTGCATAAGTATAACTACAGTAGTTTACCTTTTTCAGGAATTTATTAGAAATATATCATTTAATTGCATACAACAATGTGGAAATATATATTAAAGACTTAAAAGCATAGCAATGTGTGGTTACCAATTCTTGAAGAAAAAAAACAAAACATTTATCCGAAAACACACACTTACAACTAGTGGTATGAACTTCACAATGTTTTTATCACGTTTGTTTTACATACCAAATCATTAGAAACTACTAGATTGTTAACATCATATACACATCAACTTTTCATCAGAGATACATGTATGCAGAATAGTCCATGATACTATACCAGTTTTCCATGGCAAATTTGAATTATACAATACACATAAGGGCAGACAGTGTAACAGAGAAAACAATCAATCATTATATAAAAAAAGCACTAATAACAAAGACACAATCAATCAACATAGATACAGGAATTAATCTAACAAAGGGCATGGTATATGGTTACAGTACTGGTTACGCTACAAGTTTTAACTCAGAGGGAATGATGGTGTAATCAGTCATACATTCATTATTCGATTTCCCGGTAACGAAAGGTTGTAAGTCCTATAGTTTGAAGAACGACTAACACCCTTTCATTACCAGAATATCAACTTCTAAATAAACTTAAGGCTTTCAACATTAAATACAATAATCATATCCTTTAACTTTCTGGTGTAAAAAGTTGTATACACAATAACAAAAAACCTATACAAAACTTCATACATGTCCGCGAATTTAGTTTCCTTTAAACAGATTCAATAACTTGAGATTTTAATATCTTGAACACAAATCAACAAATATGTACCAGTATTTATCTTCCTTGTAAACTTATATGCATAAACTGAGGCAAACTGTCTTGATTTATTATTTGTAGGTTTAAATGTTTTTTAAGTATGAAACTATAGATGTAGATTGGATTTCAAATGTTGACTGAGACCTAATGAGATTTATTCAATACTGTTCCTCCACATGTTTTTAGTCTGTCTCAAAACTAAAAGCTTGTCCGAGTTTCTGGATCAACATAGTGTTAAACATATACCACTTGCCACACACAGGCAAACTAACTTTCATGACTATGACCAGCTCATCCTCAAAATATGAATACAAGTTTCAGCAATGAATTAGTAAAAGATTAAAGCATGAAATACTGTGAGAAGATAGGAGCTGAGTATATTGTTTATTGTTTTATCATAACAGTATTTTCTATTGCACAAATACAAAATATTTTTACTGTTAATTTCCTGTTTCGAATATGTGAATTAAAAAATAATAATATAAAGTTCATCAGTGTTCAGGTATTTTGTATATCTTTATTAATACAAACAAAACTGATTACTTCTAGTCGAGGAGTTTAGTGTAGAAGAATTTTAAACGTTATATCACATGTTGATGACCTCTTCGAATCGTTTTCATTATCACTTTGAATAACATGTATCTTTAAATTGTTGATGTACATTTCATATACAGGGCATGATCTATTTTTAATTGACAGCTTGTCGGTTGCAGGCTTCACTTTTATACAATCTGTGCAGGAACCATAACACAGAAGACGTCATTGCCATTAGCATCCTGTTCTTCCCATTTCACCACAAGTCTCAGCTGAAAAAATCAAACACATGCACAATAAACAGACCTCTCAAAACACATGCACAATAAACAGACCTCTCAAAAATATGAATCTATATTGTTACATCCAATTTTTGTTTGCATGAATACTTCTGATTATAAACAACAACATATGAGTATTAATCAAACACCCAACATTTCACCATAGTGTACATGTATGTATATAGGATTGTGAAATATATAAACAGATGAGGATTGATGATTACATACCTGTGGGTAAATAGACTTGACTGGAATGGAGGCTGTGTATGTGTAGGATGTGCCGGCAGTTACTGGACAGGAAGGGTTTAAACCATCACATCCATTCACATCAATGTCATTGAATGGAGCAGGTATACCAGCAATAATACCATGGCACACTGACTTCAGAGTATTAGATGATACCTCTAAATTGAAATAATTGTCAGAATAAAACATATGCAATCTTAAAGTCAATAGTCGTACTTATAAAATAAGAAATTTTAAGATTAGACAAACTGAAGTATTAATAAGTTCATTAATAACTAGAGGTGTGATAAGTTGTTGAATTTTATAACAGGCTCAATGTGTTACTTGAATTGGAGAGCTATTACATTCGATTTCACTTTGATTGTACAAAAAACAACTTTTTAACCAAAACATGCTAAAATTTGTTTTTGAAAGCACAAAATACTTAATGAGGTTGAAATCTTTGGCTAAACAAAAAACAAAGCCCTGCTTGCTTTAGCTGATTCATAAATTACCAGCCAAAATACAACAATACTTATCACAGACATTGTAATAGCCTTAGGTACTTGTTAATGAAGACGAATGACCTGCATCAGTACTTCAGATGCATGATGCCTTCCTGGTTTTCAAGTCATGTTACATATTTCTGACAATTAATTTAGCATTTTTCAATAAGAAGCATAAACATACTAGGTGTGAAGTCAACCTCGAGTTTTGCTGCGCCACCTCTGGTTAATGTACATTCTGTGTCCTTTCCATTACATAGAACTTTGGTGACCTTTGAGTTGTCAGAACCTGAAAATTCCAAGGTAAATTCTTAGTGCTTGTTTTGACTTGATTGGATGATGAGGCTTATTTGATCTCCAATAACTCCCTCACAAGTGGGTATTATTACTATTTAAGAAAGAGCCAGTATTTCCCTTTTAATATTGAGTGCTAAACAAGATAACTTTTGGTATCATTGTTTATCGCCTTTGGTATGAAGCAGTCTATGATCGGGGATTAAACTCGAGACCTCTGGCACTAGACGCCAACACTTTACCGCTAGGATAATGAGACGCTTTAAGTGCTAATGTAGTCAGACTATATTAAAAAAATAAAAGTATGATTGGATTTCAATGAGTCTAATCGAATAAAATATTAAAATTGATTATCAAAGACTTATTACAATTGAAATATTTAATAATTATGAGCAAATATTATTATTTCTATTTTCGTTTTTTTTAAAAAGTTGATTTTTTCACTTAACAAATAACAATTAAAGATCTAATCTGGGGCGGACCCACCAAGTACTGTGAACATGTTCTAAGGGCAATCAGACCCCATATCTAGTTCTTCAAAGAAAACCCTTTTCCCATTTGAGCTATTTTCTGTTCAGCAAATGCAGGGTTCTTCACATTTAGCTCAAAAACACATAGCAGTTCACATCAAATCTATGTCAGAACGTTCAGAAGCTAAAAAATCAGTTAAATCAATAGTTTTCGGCAGCGTGCATTAGTTATTTGGAAAGAACAAGACAAAAAAACATCAATATACACAACAAATCAACGTTGACATACTTTAAAACATCTTTAGCAGCCTCTTAAACCAAAGACATGTCACATTTCAGCCATCCTTGTATGCATATGGCTGCACGGGCATATGCAAATGAGATGTTAATGAGACTGGACAGATCTTTAGACTAAAATTTGAGTTTGAATTTTTTCGTAAAACTGCGCAGCCGTTTTTAATATGCTTTATAGAAATCTTTTTAGGCTAAATTAGTATGTAGTGACGACATATACATTCTAATATTTGACCTTTCAACCAAGTACACAAATGGCTACAGTCATGCTGCATAGTGTAAACAATCCAATTTAATACCGCCGTTCACTGAATTAGAAGGTGAAAGTGATCATTTATGATAAAAGTTTATGTTAAAAATAGTTTATTTGAGTTTGGTAGTGCTTAATTTGTACAGATGTTGCATTAAATTAGTTTCACCATTCAACTGGCCTTGCTACATATTTTTAACATACATGTGAAGAACGTTGGATTTGACGCATCAAAAATTATAACAAATGCATGGTTTTCTATGAAGAACTAACCCCATACCAATGTCCTGGGAAGAATGCTGAAAAGTAAATAGTCACAGCTCACTTGAACTCATGTTTATTACAATTAATGCATTTAAATATTAAATGTTTGAGAAATAGTCGATCATTGGTAAATTAAGTTTTAAACCATGCATGGTACACTTCCGTGTGTACCATGTTCTGAGTCAGAGTTCAATTTCATTACCAATCGTTCGATGTTTAAAGAGTTTGGTAAACTTATGTAAGTGAGCTGATAATTTAGAAATTAACTTACATGATTGGAAATTAGCTGCAGCGCATCCGAAAACTGCCACTAATACAAAGGCCACGAGCATTGTTTTATCCTGAGCCATTTCTGCTATTCGTTGATATACTTTTGTTTACTGTTGCGGTGTGAGAATGTCTTGTGACAGTGGTCTGATGTTTATTCGGACTGCCTTCGACTTTTCGTAATAACACGCCCTACGATGTATGGTCATTCCGTAACCTCGCCATTTCGTAACCGCCTAATGTTGGTCACTTCGTAACCGCGGGTTGGTCATGTGCAGCGACCTTTTAAGGAAAGATAAGAGGTCAATGTGAAAGGCTAATATTGTTGAGGCAATGAGTATATTTAGGAACAAAACGTAAACTTAACTTTGATTTCAAACACATTTGATTGTTCTATATTTAGTTTATTTCATAAACTTAATTCTTACCCTGTCAGTACAGTGCCTATGTACTGGAGATAGCCAGCCATGAGCATTATACGATTAGGATTAATGAGTTGAAAGGATGTATAGAGCAATGTGCAGCACCTTTTATGCCACCAAGGCCAAGCGCTGGAGTAAGCAATTTTTACTCAGGTAAGCTCAATTATCCAAAGATCACCATCACCTGAAAGCATAGCAATTCATTAATTGACACGTAAACAATAAAGCACATGAGAAGAAGGGACTTGAAAATACAAAAATAGATGTCTGAAATCGCAGGAATGCTTTCTGTTGGGTCTACCTTTTTAAAAATTGTTGGCGGAGCACAACTACCCTAATTATACGAGAGGGGTACAACGCAGCCATACTCATCCCATCACCGCTCCTGATGCTGGTCTTGCATGATGGTATCTGGAAAGATTGGGCGTTGGTGTGCCTGGAGAGTCTATCAGGTGCACATCGTACTACGGTTTAGAAGTGACCAACATTTGGCGGTTACGACGAGGTAAGGTTACGAGGTGACCAACTACCATTCATCCCAAACATACGCTGGTCACTTCGTAACCGCTGGAAAATAATGTGTTGAATTCGTTTCAATCAGTCGAAGCGTTAAAAGCTGTATAGAACACTTAGATGAGGTGTATGCTTGTCAGGGGAGGGTCGACGTCAATTCACCCCCGCGGGTATTCAATCCCACATCCACATTCACCCCACAACTATTAACCACAGAAGTTGCACCAATTCACCACCATTTGTATTAAGGTCGTGTATTAGATTAAATTTTAATAGTTTAATACTATTTTTCTCACTATTATGAATTAATATAATCAATAAAAGAAATATTACGCTATGTTTGAAAGAGTAAGTATAGAAGAGTTTGTTATATATATTGTTGTCTTGTACGTTTTTTTCTCTCAGTCGATAATTTGCTCTTCCAAAATGGATGAATAAAATGATAAAAAGATTAAAACCCGAAACTATATCATCATAAATTGTAAAAGGCTATATTATAAAACAGAGGTTATGTAACTTATTCCGACTATGTACTTCTATTAAATATAGCTGTTTTGATAGAGCAAATTACCGCGACCAAGCAATAGGTTAGATAATAGAACAAACACGTGATTTACAAATCGCATTTTAATCAAAAATTACAAGATTCACATGCGTATACAATTAATACACACTTATAAAGTATTACAACACGTAAAACACTTTAATGCTTACACAAGTATACTCATCTACAATATAAACCCAGACGGGGTCGAATTGACGTGGGGTGAATAGCATTGGGGGTGAATATCGATCATTTTTCGAAAAGCGGGGCGAATAGGGCACGGGCGAATTGTCGTGGGGTGAATAGACGCTGAGCCGTCAGGGGAGTGCACTGCGTATGATATTGCTTCTGAGATACAACACAACAGTAAGGAGTAGGTTTTTCAAAACTGTACACACAACGTTTCGGGCAAATGTTAATGTAAACAAAGGTCAAGGACACTTGTGAGTAAACGAAGATGGCGGAGCTCCAGTTCGAAGCTCCTCTGGCCAGCTTTGAGACCGAAGAATGGAATGATTTTAACGACTTTCAAACCGCTATGAATGGAGAAAACTCAAGTACAGAAAACAGTTCATCTTCAGGAACTGATAATAAAGACGATCCGCCTGCCGAAAACTTTGGTGTTGGAGATACATTTTCTGGTTCTTTGCAAGATCTTGTAAAATCTTTGGATGAAAAAATCACAAACTGTTTTTGTAATTACGAGGATAGTGTTGAACACATAGCTCCTGTACAGATACGATCACAAGATGATTTGACAAAGGACTGTCCGTAAGTATTCTTTGTACCGTAATGCAGGTTTTTGTCTGATGAGAACCATCATACATTGGAACAGTCTACCAGCCTCAGTGGCTGAGGCTCACTCTTTGGCACAATTCAAGGAGCTCTCCACCCAACCCTTCTAATGGGGATTTTCTTCAGCTGTGGTATCTCGTTGTGGCTCTTGAGCTGTGCCGGCGGGGACTTGTCCCTGGTAGCGCCTCGCAAGCCGGGGGGTCAATCTACTGGTCCTGATGGGGTATCGCAGCTGTGTTTTCTATTTTCTATCTTTCCTATTACTTCTCTTTATGATATTCTTTTCTTGCGCACCGTAATATAATGGTTAATTTGACAGAATTACGTAACAGTAACACACAGATACAGATATGTGGATACGTTTTTCTAAAACTTTAAGACAAACTTAGCCATCTTTTTCACTTAATAATAAGCTGTGTTGCTGTTGAAAGTTTACAAATTATCCAGCATCACTTTGAAATAATAATTACTTATTTCTTTGTGTTGTATAATGAAAAACTGGCATTTTTGATGTGTCATCTCAAATGTAAGGTTCTTCAATTTAATGTTAAATACAGGTAGCATAGCCAGTTGAATAGTTAAACAAAATTAATGCAAACCTTTACAAATAAAGCACTGCCAAACTCATATCCCGCCGTAGGGTAATTTTGACAGTATCAGATTTTCGAGTTATGCTCCCCAAAGGGGGAAGCTTATAGTCGCCGCTTAGTCCGTCCGTCCGATATCTTGTCCGGGCCATATCTTGGAAAGTACTAAAGGGATTGAAATTTAACTTGATACATACATCGATGGTAATGAGAGGAAGTACAGAAGACAAGAATCCGCTATCCCATCTTACATTGTACTCTAATTATTTTCTTTCATAAAAGGTTGTTTTCTTTGACATGTCTTGGTGTACACGTGTTGTTGGATAACAAAGTCTGCCTTTTTTAGACAATAACCATTTGGAAAACATTCTTTCGCTGTCAGCGATTTTCTTGTTTAATCTATTTGTATGCACATTATGATATTACATGAAACAAATATTAAACGAATTAAGTAAGAACGGTTAAATAACCAACATATACTACAAGCATACCGCTTATTGCTTATTTTACTTGTGACCAAATTGTCACCTTGAATATGCCTTTATTTTGTACAAAATCACTCTGCAAAATATTATAACATTTCGTTTTGTAAAATGACTGACTTAAAACAAAGTAGTCACATGCTATTTTCTGAATATACTGTATACTTCTTATTTTTAGGTAAATCAATACGTTTTTGTTACAAAAGACAAAAAAATGCCAGTAGTCTTGAAATGTATGTCATATGCAGTGTTCTGCCAAGGCTGCGATTTTGCGACATTCTTGCTAAAAAAATCCAAATGTCGCATACAAAGTCGTCTAGGTGCACCATTTGTCGTGTACGAATTTGCGTGGGGACGAATCCTAAACAAATGTGCAGTGATCTCCCTGATACACAGAATAACGATCGAAAGATGTCAGACTGTTTGTCTTTGACTCGTAGTCTTCGTTTTGCTTACGGCCTTAAAACAATTTATTTATCTTAAATGACCATTGAATATTATAAACCACATATATCACTCACATTTAAGTATGTCATCACAAAAAAACATGATTGATTCGTTCTATTTTCCCGCAAAAAAAACCGCATGTGGTCTGAAAGATTGAGATTATTACTTCAATCGTTTCTCAAACATTTTGATATAACAATTACAATGGATATTTCGTTGATCTACAATAGTTAAGACAAGGTTTCAGAAAGAATTATATCACTGGAGTTTAGTTCATTGAAAGTTTCTTCACGCCGCATGTGAACATTGCCTTGGAAAGACACGGCTAAAGCTAAGCGAAATGTTATTTAGTCAACCATAAAGGAGAACACGAAAAGCAGATAGTCTCTGATAGTATGTATAAACATAATGATCATTATTTAAAGTTTTGCATCCCGCAGCGTTCCATTGTGTTAACAATTCAGAAAGTAAATTATGATTGTAGGCTTGAAAAAATGAAAATGTCCCCTCATTTTCAAAGGTGATGGGACAAATGTCCCCTCATTATTTAATCCTAGCCAGAACACTGCATATGGGTTTAATATTTAGTGAACTGGATGTCACAGATGTGAAAGACGGGTTCATTTGTCATTTTGTAACCCAAATAAGCTATAAGAAATGGTGACTTGTTTGGCTGCACATTTGTTTATAAGAAATAACATCAGCATATGCACCATTTTGCTATTATGTGTCAGAAAGCATAACAGAGTTTTTTTTAAATGTGCTCAAATTGTAACAAATTGATACTAAACCATAGACTATCCTATAACTACCTTTACACGTAATTTATGTTGTGCCTTGTAGTTTTATATCTATTCACCTTTGACCATTGAATATATAACACATGCTCTGCAGGTGCTTTCCCTCAGTACCCGCCATTTTGTGTCAAATGTAAACAAACCCATACTAGCTAGAAGACATCAGCAAATGACTACAACAGAGGTTGCATACCAGGTTAAAATTATCTTGGTATTTTAAAATACAGCTTTTGTTTAAATAGGTCAACCTCTGGAAAACGCTGAAACCATCAAAACACCCATACCCAGGATATAAACTCTAAATAAAACAAATTATATCAACAATGAACACTTACATGGTCATCTAAATCAGTAAACATTGAAGTGGATTGTTTATATTCTGCAGCATAAGTTGATTGTTTATATTCTGCAGCATGACTGTAGCCTAGTTCTTTAAAGAAAACTCTTTGCATTTGTGATACTTTTTTGTTTGGCAAATGCAGGGTTCTTCACATTTAACTCAAAAACATGTAGCATAGTTCTGACATCAAACCTGTGTTGGAACGTTCAGAGGCAAAACAATCCATTGAATTAATAACTTTCAGAAACTTGCATTAGTTACTTCGCAAGAACAGAAAAAACACACCTGCATAAACAACATTAACATACTGTTAAACATCTTTAGCAGACTCTAGGTGTGAAAGTCCATATATTGTGTTAACATGAGTTGTCTGTCTTTGTGCACAACCTGTTCTTTCTTGAGGCCTTGACACAGTAGAGACAGTACACATGTCCACCAATTGGTTAGGCCATTTATTTTAAGTATGATCTATTTATACATGTATATCCCTTATCCCAAATCCCTTAGATTTGAGGACATCAGGAGAATGCCTTTATAATAGAAATTACCCAATTACAGCATGTCAAACTACTCACTGTTTAATCCATAATTCCAAATATGGCTTGTGTCTTGCCAATGCTGCATGGCGCTACATTAACAGTTGTACACTTACATGTAACGAGTAAAAGTCCAGGCAAACTATTCCATCAGTTCACTTAATTTACCCCACCCCGGCAAACATTTCAGTCTGTCTGTTCGTCTGTCCACATTTCTCGTAAACACAACTCGTCCTAAACAGATACGCCAATATTGATGAAACTTTACACACATGTAATATACGACCTAAGCATGTGCATGAAGTGTATGAAATATATCAAGGTAGACAATTCAAGGGAGATCATTATTATTTGTACGGAATATGGTATCCTTTAAGATTAAACTCACCATTCTAGTTTAAACATGTTATACAAGGAAAATGTTATGATGCATTATAATGAACAAACTACAAAAGTATCTACAGAGATGCCTTACACCAGTTATATTTGGTATGTACATGTATTCTACATGGAATCAGTTCTTTGGCAGTCTATGCACAATCTATTTAAATACCACAGTACAATCTGACTGATCATTTCTAATGGTTTACCTGTCATGGCTACTTTTTACCTGTCACATCATTGAATATAAAGACAAAAGTTACCTGTCATTGTGACAGGTAAACTAAAAAATTCTACAGACAAGGTTTCGAATGGATTGCTGTGGTACTCATTTTCTGATGTGAAACAAAATGGAAATATGTTAGAAACAAATACATATATAAACGCAGTAGATCATGTATTAAAGTCCAGAACAATTAAGTTTCAGATATTGTAATGTTTAGAGTTTGCCGTTGAGTTTGGTTAGATTAAACTTCCATCACTGAGATCAGATATATGTACTTGTAATATCTCACAACGAAAACACAATATTGGTACCCGGTGCCAATCATACTATGCTGTTATTAATCATATTTCATGTGTTTTTTCCTACATTTTCTTCCTGTTTTTGGTTACTTCTGGTCACTTTTCTCTGGTGAATGACTATAGTATAATGAGCTGAATTCATTTGCTGCTAGGATATAATCTCTATGGTTTGTAGTGTGATTGTTGGTGAGTAAAGGTCAGTGTGTATATTGGTAGGACCACCGTAGTGTGCTGCCTACTTCTGCCATATCTCTCAGGAGACTCATTGACAGTGGCGATGTATTGATCCCAAGCCATACATGACATTGCTTCTACATCTATATATAGCCTCACAAAAGCTTTCACCACAACTAGTAGAGCCAATTGAAGTTATTGAGTGTGCTAGCAATGTTTGGTGAGAACAAGATCTAACTGCAAGTACTACACATCCATTTTACACCGGACACAACAACAAACAAACAGTAGGACCAGGATTGTTTACCAGCCTAACTCTAAAGCATTTGTACATTAACCGCTTGTATTTAGTTAGTTTTACTTGTGATTAGATGACACAAACTAGCAAGAACTCCTTATATCTTGCTTCATGATCTCTTTAACGGCATAGTAATTCACATATATTTAATTTATCTGTAAAGGAAAACACTAATTTAAAAACACAACGATCAACAGGCATTCGTTCATTGTAGGCTCTGTGTATAGTGATTTTAAGTTTAAGAAAAGTTAGTTGGGGTACCTGTCCTGTCAGAGCTAATGGCTGACAAATAGGACCTGTGCAGTTTTTTCGTATTTTTGAAGCATTAGATATTCATAGATTTTATTTTTTGGTAGTATTTGGTAGTATCTAGAGTCAGTGACTTGTATTGATTGGTTACATAGATATCTGGGAAACAGTCGTGCCAAGACAACCAACCAATCAATATCAATACTCATTGCTTATCCAAAATCCATTGATATCATAATACTGTTTATCGGCATAGTACACTACTTAATTTCACAAAATGGGGGG
>ENA-OREC01001439-OREC01001439.1-marine-metagenome-genome-assembly--contig:-NODE-1439-length-12069-cov-11.939376_pt1 | contig 12069 bp, 7 predicted proteins | sample MGYA00248626_ERZ508543 | MGnify/ENA primary metagenome ERZ508543 (study PRJEB26211, sample SAMN05518279) | marine metagenome | isolation source: Puget Sound, Washington, USA | host: Bankia setacea... | reverse complement strand
TTATTATTATTATTATTATTATTATTATATCACCTAACATGGGATATAGTTACATTGGATTATGGCAGACACGCTAGAACAAAGCATATTAAGCGAAACAACGTATTGTATATGAATGTACGTACATAGACGGATTAAAGTGCTATTGAATAAAGACTCAGATTTTACATTCACCCCTTGATACGTACATATTTGGTATAAGCCTCTTAAGACAGACGATTACATTCAGACACATGTCGTTATGATTACAGCATCTATCTATTTTAGTTAATACATTCGCGTGTTGGCAATTAACAAATTTAATACGACACCTGCTTAGTCGCCAAGGTAACTCTTTTTGACAGTTAAACGAATGAGAATATCATTTACACTCATTGTGGTTTTACATTTATATTAACAATGCATTCAAAAGGTTACACATGTGTTTATGTACACGTATAACCTGCTGATGATAGCGTGTTCTTTTGACTTTTTAAACATTCTTAAGATATCTGCCCGTTCTGTAACAGAGCACAGTACTAAGCATTGCACCTAATAAATGCCCCGCAGTTTTGGTCCATTTGATATGATCAGCACATCTGTTATAACCGAAACGTGTGAACGATTAACATTGAATAGTAAATATCACGTTCAAGTAAGTAAACAAAATGACAGAGCTACATAAAAAAAACTATAACATAGATTTCATTTTAAGTTGACACATACTGGTACGTACAATTCGTCGCCTTTTTTTCCAGAACCCATAACGTATATTTCGTCATTTTGAGAGAAAAAAACAAACGACTTTGAAATGTTACTCCCCTGTATTTGTGTTACTTCATACGGAGTTTTGCCTTTTATGTGAGTTATATAAAGTCTAGAACCTTGTATGTTATACCATTGGAAAGAGCTTAAACATGATTCCAATCAAACCAATACTCAAAATCGCCCCAAAAACATACGGGATTTTAGAAAAAAGGGCGATGGTAGTATTGCTGTTCACGATAAAGTATAGCCTCAAAATAACACACCAGTAAACATATCATACGGCCTGCTTCTGTAGCAAATAACTAAGTACATGTACGCCACGGTTGCCGACGTTTCCCCCCAAACTTGACGAGCGGAACTGACTTTAATTATTACTCAACTTATTCAGAAAACACGCAAGGTAATAATATAATGTCTCGCTCGCCTTTGTTGATTTCAATTAAACCAGTTGTTAGAAATTAAAAGTTGTTTAAAAGTGAAATATGTGCGAAGAGACAAGCGTGAATGAAAAACGAGCCTACGAAACTTAGACCGCTGTAAGAGGTAATGTCATTTACTAAGAGCAGGTTTGGTTCAAAAGAAATTCAGTATGCTTGTTTCTCATTTTGCTTTTTTAAATTCATAGCTCCACTTCTGAACGTTAACATCCTATTGGGGGAAAAATATCATTTAAAAATACATGAGCAAGCTGGAAAACAGGTGGTATCTATAGCGGAACAAAATTGGTATCTGATGTATGTAATATAACGTCTTAATGTATAAAGGAACACTCTTTATAGACAACTTGAAAGAACATTATTACTGGTGTTCATTGTAAAGATCGTCTCCTGTTCTCAATTCTCAATTGACATGGTTTGTTTATTCTTAAGTAATGTGGTTTCCTGGTCGTTGATAACAGTTGGGGGGGGTGGGTTTGTATGTTTACCCGTCAACATTTCTACATTTGCGTATGTAAGTGTAGTCATGGTTGTTTGTTTCGACCTTATTTAACGAAGAAGCTTATTTGACATAAGTCAATCATTCATAAGGCCCTCAAAGATAGTATTATTGCTATTTTTAGTATTATATTTTTGGGAAAAGGCCAGTGTTTCCCTGTTGAGTGCTAAACAAGGGAGCTACTGGTGCCATTTGTTAACGTATTTGGTATGACACGGTCCGTAACTCCTCCTCCATGACCCGATCACCATCATTTCCAACTTATAACTGTACACTCATGTATCATACATATATAATACACAAATACGGTAAAGTTGTTAATAGATCTTTATTATAATACAAGATTGGTAGATAAGGCATACCTATGATAATATACAACATCGATATCTTGTCTTTGACCGACAATGGAAACTAGTTAAGATAGTGTATATACAAACTAAATCAACGATCGTCCCAAATTCTAAGAAATGTGATAACACTCTGGGTTAATTCACTGCATCTACATCTTGCAATCGTATTACCATATCATGTACATGTAAAGGAAGTTTTGTCATGTCTCTAGAGGCCAGTAAATTATTTCAAGTCAATTCAAGTCAGCCACGAATTAACGCATCTAATCAAATAAGTAGGGCAGGTGAATACACAGCGGTACCAAAACACACATACTTCATTAACATTTAACACAATGCAACCAGGCTCTCTGATAACATGAAGGTGTTTGTCTTGAATACAGCTGACACGTCAACCTTCAATCCACTCTGAAAGTCGTATTACCTTGGCTTTCAAAAGCTTAAGCCTTAAGGTGTTCCCTTCATAATAAGTTAAAGATCAGCCGTATTACATCGATAGTTTCCGTTACATTCGGTAATTTACGTAAGCCCGAGTCGGGTTTTTCCGTATCTAGCATGTACACGTGTTGAACTAAGTGTCGGAAATTGCGGTTTAAGCTTCTACACATTGTTAAACAAGATTCATGATCAGTGTGTACATGTACACATGCTATAGATAGGTTCAGTCACTTAGCTTCGAAACCCTGTGGTTTAAAGATAGACTTATGCTCTCAAGGTACCGAACACAGTTTGGCTAGATTTAACATTGAACACGTATAACTTTCAATAGAATAATTTACAACTTAATATCCAGATACAACACATAACTATGGATTTGTGTCAAAGAAAACAATTATCTGCATTTTCTTGACCATATTTGCTTAAACAAAAATGTTCCCACTTTTTTTTAAATCTGACACATGTGTTTGCCTTGACGAATGTTTTCGACTGATGCATGTAGTCAGACATAACTATGTACTCACTAAGAGGTAGTTTGGGTTTAATAGTTTTATCTGAACAAAGTATAATTCAAATTGATGCAATTAATTTTAAAGTTCATTATGGGCATGGTGTTGTACCTTTAATATTACCGCCAATAAGAGATGCGATATTTGCAGACATTAATATATTCGTAGAGTAAGTCTTAATGCGTCATTAACCGGGGAAAGTTTAAGGTGAAAAGTTGTTGGTGAGATGAGCGGGTGGCTCACAAGCTCAGTGGTAGAGTGTACGTTCGATCAGCGAACATCCCTGGGTTCGAGCCCCGGTCGAGCCACAGTTGTTCACCTGATACACGTCTATAAGCGGGGTTCCAGTATTCCGACCGCCTTTTTTGTTGGCTCCACACAGCTAAGTACGTGTAACAATGTTAATTGATCTTGTCGTTTAGTCATATACACTATTAAAACCACGCTTGCCGGTCCTGAGAGTGCTCTTTACAGCTTAAATGTGTGTTATATGTGCGTTGTACCACAGTCAACCATGTAACTAAGACCGCATGTTTAAAGAGATCAACTGACGTCAAAGACAGCTATATATAATTCCCTCGAATGAATTTCTATCTGCCAAAACGACAACCCCAAAAACAAATGTAGTTTTTCCACTATGAAGTTTGTTTGTATGCTGTGGTGATACCGTCTGAATAGCCTTACAGTTGATGTTTCTATCGCTGCATTTGCTATGTCTAGTTGTTGGGCAGTTAAATAGAAATCAGACGAGCTTGTAATTCTTGAGTCAAAGTATTGAGGTAAAATATGCTGTTCTGTTATTATAATTGCTTGTTGTTTTTTTCAGCGCCCGCTAGTTTAGAGTGGCTGTGTGCGCCTTGTCCAGTCGGTCAGTTTCGATGCAGAGACTGTCAGTGCGTCATGAAAGAGTATGTATGTGATGGGGAATATGACTGTAAAGACAAAAGTGACGAGGCCCCTAATTGTGGTAAGTCGTACCGTACCGTGTTTTACTGTCGCCCCTCTTATGAATCAACGACACTGCTCAGCGTTTTTAATATGTTAAGTATACACTCAATTATTTTAATTATGTTTTGACACATGCACGTCAGCTTTGTTATATCATTATTTAAAGCGGTACCTGGAACCAACCAGCACTAAGTCATGAGAGTTAAGTTTCTTGCTCAATGAAATGAGAGCCTTTAATTTGGTTCAAACTCACGCCTAACCGACACTTATCTATAACGAGTCAGACGCGCTACATGTTACCACTGCGCTACGCCGCCCATCTGTTAAAGTATGTTTGCTTTAAACATTCGCTTCTAGTGAGCAATATTGGCGCTAAGATGTATTGCAACCTAAGTATACCCTATTAACCTTACCCTTATAACATCCATTACTAGTTCTATTACTAGTTTTGTCAAGGTGTTATACATCTGTGCCAACCAGTCTTTGTGCTTTGTTGTTCAGTCGCTCCTCATGTGTGTGCACTTTTAAAACTATGTCTTACACTTAAGGAGTTTTCTCATGAGCAAAAACGAGACCCAGAGTGACGTTGTCTTGACCTTTCGGAGCTAGCCTTGTTTCCGTTTACCATTGGTTTCGAAAATATATTCAGGTGAACGGTACAGCTTTGTTTCAGACCTTACTTTTTTACCGCAGCTTCATCGTGTATACGTCCGATGCATACAAACGATGCTGTTAGGAAAAAAGTACATTGTATAATATGCACGGGCTAATCAAACTATATAAATGCGGCGTGAGCGACTTCTTATTAACGAGATATATCGCATTGTTAACGGCACATGTTTGTTAACAATTCCTCGCTCGAGCTTTGGACAAGCGTACATTAACCTGACCTCCGGGTCGTCGTCGCTATAGAGAATGTGATGTCAGTATCATAGAGAGAGAAAGAAGCCGAACAATCAGTCTATTATTCTCTGTGTTAAAACCTGTTGGCCATGGCGTCGAGTGGTTTAGAGGCTGTGTCAATCAGTGAGACGAGACAGCACTAGTATTGTCATAACTAGATGCTACTGTATAATCCAATCTGGTTATGTATATAGTACCTGACAGTAGCGTTAATTCACTGCGTTATAGAGACAACTCTGCACATGCACATGAGTGCTCTACCTTTTGGGTAGGTATTTTCATTACTTTTAACCAAGAAAACTACCCTTTTTACTGTTTTATGAAGACATGCGCAGTCTGATTGACAAAACACTGGAGCATTTCTATATGTTATAGGAAAGTCTAATAATATGAAAGCATGGAAATATATTATTGTCCGTAACATTTAAGGAAAACATAAATTCAAACATTTTTACAATATACATATTGTAGAAATACCTACACAAAAGGGAGAGCACTCATGAAAATGTGCAGAGTTGTCTCTCAAACGAAAAGAGAGAATTGTTGATAATGGTTGTGACTTGCATTTATTCATGTTGGTGACATCATTTGTTTAGCGTTTGTATTACCATTGCTATTACTTCTTATGATTGGTTTCGTTGTTGATTTGAATTGGGGTTGGATGTATGAATGCAGTTAGCGAAGAGCATTCATGCAAGTAGATTATCCAGGTCGGGATCGAATAAAAGTGTTACACAATTCATATCTAGGCATTGTAGAATAACTACTAATCAGACTGTACCGATTAGATCGTGATCAGCACCTGAAATTTACGATAAAATCAACAATAATGTCAACCTCACATATTTACTTAGAAACACGTAGACATACGCTATTGTAAAATTATATTCAGAACGTTAACTCGAAGTATTACGGTTTTACACAAACAAACTCAAAGGAAAACATTCTGTGAGAAGTTCATGAACATGTATGAGTCGGTTTGAAAGGTCAAGTTGTGGTTGTCTGCAAAAAAATTACAAAACGCACCGACTAGATTCAATTAAAGTAGATGTACATTTCTCACCGTTGAGCTTCCAACCTACAATCTGGTATTTAAACGCCACATCATGAAACGTAACTTCCGGCAACGTATGCCAGCTAAATTATATATTGCACAGGGTCAAATATATATTTCCCCGCTTTTGGTGAAGTAGAACTTGTTGTTTTGTTAAACATACACGTTCAATGCTGGACGCAACCCGTCGTATAACACAGGACGTCATGTATATTTCATTTGTCAAACAACAGCATGTTTAACCCCCCACTGCCACAGCCGATACTAGTTTTAAATCACAACGAAACTTAGTTAGCTCCCTCTAACGTAGTAATAGCCAGGCTATGTCAAATTGTAATGTATTCCTGTGTAGTCATTCGATATAATTAATCTTCACACTCAGATGTAAGTCACTGTCAGTGCCCAGTAAAGTATCATCCGACAGGAGAGCATTTGTGGGCTGTTTAACAACTTAACACAGTTCAGTCTAATTCTAGGATATCTGTATTTTTTTGTCACCTGGCACTAACACTTAGTTCCAGGATCAGATTGATCTTATCTATTAGAGTACACCATGTATACAGATGCTACTGGTGCAGTAAGTAAACTATTTACTACACTATACTCCCACCTACCTTTTTTTCCGAGTTGTAGTTCTCCACATTATGTATTCAAGAGTGCCAGGACGTCGTTCCCATATTATACAAAATACAATGATATAACACAATAATTGGAAAAAAACACCATATTTCTGTTAGCAATTCTGGCTGTATAATGTAATCAAGACTAGTGTATACGAGTTTGTTTGTTTTGACAATATTTCACGAATGGGCTTATTTGACATTTTAGTCAATCGTTCATAAGACCCTTAGCGTTTTTATTATTAAGAGCCAGTGTTTCCCTTTTAATGTTGAGTGCTAATCAAGGGAAATACTGGTACTAATTTTGATCTCTTGATCGGGGATTGAACCCGGGGGCTCCCGCCCTCGAAGCCAGCACTCTCCCACCAGGCTATCAAGGTGTCAGCCCAATGCTTCTGTGTAATGCTGAGTCATGTGTTTGGTTGACTATTTTCAGTGCATTCTAAGTGTAATGGGACTGAGTTCACGTGTGATAATGGTCTATGTATACCCGGTTTCTGGTTGTGTGATGGACCCGATGACTGTACGGACAACTCCGACGAGAGACACTGTAGTAAGTAACATTATTTGATTTATTTAAAAACCACAACATTACACTAGAAAGGCTGGTAGTTTTTCATAGAAATCCTGGCATTAAACTGTGTAAATATATTATGTATCAAATGCCCAACAGAAAATTATAAGGAATGTCGAGGGGTTTCAACGAAGAACTAGGAATACTGAGTAGGTTGTGTCTCTTTTTTATTGTGCGCTAGCACGAGTGATTTAATTACACGCGCCAGAACAAGTACCCATAATTCATTAACGCGATAGAACACTGGTACAACTATTTTATTTCGATTCTAACACGACCGTACCTCTCCAATGTGTTCCACTAGTTTTTTTGAAAATTTATGCTGACAGGATGCCGTCTGGTTGACTGTTCTTTAGGATCCCATTACAATTACGCTTATAAACTAATAGCGTCTGGATCAATGAACGTGTTCATATACTTCTAGTGACGCTCGATTAATTTTTACAAAGACCATTTTGCGGTGCTCAAATTTTACTAGTGTTTTTGCACCATTAAAAACATTTCAAATGTCTCAATCTTTTGATTGATATAATTCGGTCTTGTAAGTTATAATTGAAAACTACAGAACCAGCATCAACATTAAAGTGTAGCAGATCTCGGACAGACACGTCCGAAAAAAACCAAAATCGTATCCACACTTTAAAATCGAACCGCATTCATGTTTTATTTGTTTCTGTTTCACATTGTTTTATTTATGCATACCATGTTTTCATAAAAAACAGCACTATTTAACAAGAGATATAGAACTCATTATAAAATATTCTGAGGTAAAAGTAGTGTAGTTACATTTTAACACATACATAAAACAGCGTTCGTTTCCTTCTTTGTGTATAGGACACAATCACGGGACCGTTATATAATCACCACCTCCACCACCACCGTCATCACCACTTACAACCACCGCCTCTACCACAACCGCTACCATTACCATCTAAAACAACCGCCTCCAACACAAACTACACGATCTCCGCTAACACCACCTCCACAACCGCTAAAACTACCACCACCATAACCGCTACCACCACCACTAAAACCGCTACCACCACCTGCACCGCTACCATCACCACCATTAAAACCGCAACCACCGCCACCACCACCTCCACCTTCACCACCATTAAAACCGCTACCATCACCATCACTACCAAAACCGCTACCACCAAAACCGCTTCCTTGATGTTTTAGTTTTTTAGTTTGATGGTAACGATGACGATAATTCGTGTTTTATTTAAAGCGGAATACCCAAAGCCTTGTTCCGACCACGAGTATCGATGTCCAATCAACAACCGTTGTCTGTCCTTACCTAAGCTGTGTGGGGGCTATATATACTGTGACGTCACTCAATCAGGAAACCCGCCACCGTGTAAGGAGTTCATGGGTGAGTTAATGCAATAACAGTTTAGACATATCTCGTCGCATAATTCCTAAAACCACGTAAGTCGAATTTTTGTTGTTGTTGAGTATTTAGTATAGTTGGAATGTTTTTCCAAGCTCTTTTCATTGATATTAATGCATTGTTCGTGAATACATATAACTAGCCTAAAACGCAATTAAAGAGTGAAGATGGTTCATGGTTGGCCTACCTACTAATAACTATATTTGTTTAACGTCGAATAGAATAATTAAACTCCGGTACAAATTCACTTTTAACCATGAGGCTTCGTGCGTAATTTTTTTTTTCGCCCAATCATATAGTACATTTATTTAGTTTCTTCACCATTTAGACGCCGCGGACCCTTTGGCATCTTAATCGTAAAATATGTACTTTAACCATTACACATACTATACCTCCATGTGCTCTTAGTATTGTAATACCGACGCATATTCCCATCCTCCAGACGCATGCCTGATGTTTGCTTGATTTATATTGGCATACCTTGGAAACTGTATCGGCATCGCACTATGATAGTAACAACTTGATCTGTCATTCATAATTCTATTCATTTGAAACATCTAGAACATATAGTTAATAGTCAGCGTATAGTATAAAAGTTCAATATTGCCTATTGTTACCTCGTGTGTTTTCCAGCCAATCTGACAACGTGTAATTCAGCCATTTGTCCACGTGGCCCAGAACACATGTGCTCCCTCCATACAGACAGCGAGAACGGTATCCACGTGTCATGTACGTGTAACAAAGGGTACATGGTGGACATTAAAGACACAAGTAAATGTGTGGGTAAGTGTATCGCCAAAAAGTGTATCGACGAAAAGAGTATCGTCGAAAAGTGTATTGTCGAAAAGTGTATCGTTGAAAATGAATGTCTTATTTAAGTTATCTGTCCAATATCTGTCTTATTTCAGTTATCTGTTTTAGTTCTGTCTAATTGCAGTTGTATGTCTTATTTCAGTTGTCTGTCCAATATCTGTCATATTTCAGTTTCTGTCCAGTATCTGTCTATCGTTGAAAATGAGAGCGTTGCAGTATTGTCAAAATGGATGTGTTATTCCTAAACTCATCATTTGTCAATTCATATATTGTTAGATTCATGTGTGCGAATTACATATCGAGCAGTTTTGCTTGAACATGTTGTAGCATGTATAATACGCAACAGAGTTTACATAGCAACCTACGACATCTATCTCTGAACATATGCATTTCCATGATTTATTAAGATTTATTATAATATGGCAAAACTAAACCATGTTCACATTTGGTAAGACCCTGTCCTGGTGTTGTTGTTTTGTTCGTCTACTACCAACATTTGTTATAATTTCTGTTTTATTTATTCTACACCCGTTGTAATGTTTTCATTGACATTTTTTTGAATAACTCTCTCTCTCTCTTGATAGTTCTTAATTGTTTTTGTTTTATCTCTGCTGTGAATTGTATTTGATATATTTTCCCAGATTATAATGAGTGTGAAGAGTATGGCACATGTGATCAGAAGTGCACCAACAGTCCCGGAAGTTACAAGTGCGCATGTCGAGATTGGTATTTCATGGAGGACAGCGGAAAATGCTCGGTCGTAGGAGGTGGGTTGTTTTCTTTTCCTCGATAAGGGATTTCTATGTCGCACTGGTTGGTTTCTATCACGGACATGGTTTATAGGTCCGTGAGTTCTATGCAGCGTTGGTTGATGTTTGTCAAGTTGGTTATTGCTTTGCCACAACGTTCCGCTTATTTTTGCCAACAATACGATATCATAATATTAAGCTAGTTTGGTAAACAACGCTGTCAAATAACATGTACAATTTAGGCTGTGTCGTTATACCTTTTCTGTTCTTTGATCAACAATACATCTTAGCTGTTCCTTTACCAACCTAACCAATTTACTCTTCTTTGATCAACCATGCACTTTTACTCTTCTTTGATCAACCATGCACTTTTACTCTTCTTTGATCAACCATATACACTAACTCTTCTTTGGTTAACCATACACCTTTACTGTTACTCTGATCAATCATGCATCTTTCTTGGACTCGAGCAGATCAAACCATTACGTGTTACTATACTAAATCCATTCACCGTACCTAATTTAGAACACACATCGTTTTTGTATTTTAACCGAAACTGTTCCTATTAATAAACCTGTAACCAATCAACTAGTATCAAATTATTCATACTAACTGCCTTTGACAAACCAAACACATCGTTCTTTCAGGTCAGTCGCCGTTCCTTTATGTTGCAACTACTCAGAACCTGACGAAAATGGCACTGAATGGTTCTCAGATTAGTCACGTGATTAACGGTTCGATTCTGAGTTTTGACATCGATTTTTCCACCGGAACTATATTCTGGATCGATGACAATGACGGCAAGGTGAAATTATTGTAGCATTATGTTTCTTTATCACACACGTTAGCACGTTTTTCACACAACGATAACTGTTAAATTGTCCTTAGGTTTCTAGATGTATCCAATACTTTGTTTAAGTCATAGTGTGTGTACAATTTCAGTGAATGTTTGTCAGATTGATTACCATGATGATAAAAAACGAATTGTTTAATTGAATGTAAAAATAAGTTAATGTCTCCAATTGCTCTAGTGTACACCACCGTTATCCATTTTTACATTGACATTAATGAACACATCAGCATATATATTTAGCTTCATAATTTTCTTATGTTTTATCTAGGTATATAAAACACTGGATGGCGCAAAGGGACGAGCTGTGATTGGCGACGCGGGTTTGTTGTATTCGTGCGCACTAGCCTGGGATTGGATAGCTGGAAATCTATATATAGCCGATTGTAAACTTGGCAAGATCTCACTATATAGCACAGAGTCCCAGAAACAGTGTGGAATAATCAACGACGGAATACAGGACCTGGGAGTTTTAGCTGTAGATCCAACAAACGGGTAGATTGTGAAACAAGCTAGTGTTTACAACCATTGTTCATTAAGTGTAATATTCATTGACTGTACTATTAGTTTCATTATATAAGACATAGTACACACAACTCCGGGCCTCACGACAATAAAGTGACCGACCAGTCAGCCCTTTAACATTGAACGGACCTAAGCCGAATGCACATGAAGATTTTAACACTGTCAAAACAACCAAATCTTTTTGGCAACATTGACAGAAGAGTAAACGGAGAATCTGATCGAAAGTCAAGATTTCAAAAAAAACACTTAATGAAGCCCTTTGTGGCGTGTACTTTAATTTTGGGCTCGTTAAACGTTTTTACAAAGCTGTGACAACTTAGAATGCATCATCCTTTTATTAAAACGAACTAAATGGGTAACAAACATAAGTATGTTACAAGAAAGAAATGGCTTTACAACAATGGTGGGCAAACACATTCTAAAATACATTGTTTACACAACATAATGCAGGTTCGACATGTGAGCTACTAGAAGAATATATGTGCATTTCTTCAGCCAAATATATCTGAACTTGTAGTGACTGTAATATAGTCAATTGAATAAGAACAGGCACAATACGTATGTTTGCGAGTCATTGACTTTGTATCGCATGTCTTATTTCAGTTATATGTTTTAGTTCTGTCTAATTGCAGTTGACTGTCCAATATCTGTCTTATTTCA
>ENA-OREC01001438-OREC01001438.1-marine-metagenome-genome-assembly--contig:-NODE-1438-length-12070-cov-11.651463_pt1 | contig 12070 bp, 7 predicted proteins | sample MGYA00248626_ERZ508543 | MGnify/ENA primary metagenome ERZ508543 (study PRJEB26211, sample SAMN05518279) | marine metagenome | isolation source: Puget Sound, Washington, USA | host: Bankia setacea... | reverse complement strand
CCAATGACCTCCAACTTCGAAGGATTTTCTATCCCAGATTTTATCCATTACATTTATTTTCCTATCTTAATTCTTGATGAGTCATAGTTATCACTACTCAACGTCTCATTGTTCTTCTTCTTTGATCAGATATACGGTTAGCTCTTCCCTAAATTAACAACTCATTCGTTTTATTTAACTCCTTTAACAACATTTAAAGTACTATTAAGCATTCAGAATATAAAGAACAAAACAGCAGGATTTTATTTGCATCGAATTCATTGTTGGTGAAATGAAAATGGAGCGTGTTTTTGATGGTCAAATACATGAGTTTCTAAGAAATAAATGTTCGCATATAATTATCAGAAAGGTGAAAAAAGCGAACACAATTTATAAAAAAGTTAAACGTAATCTGTTTCCAAATATAAATCTACACCTAGCAGACGAACCGCGTACACTCTTTGTTTTACGCTTGTATAAGGTTTAGCGAGAGCATATGGACCGCGTGAAAAAAACTTGGATTTATTTTTCCTCTGTTTCATAAAAGCCCAACATGTTTAAACACTACATCGAAAGTATTTATTTTGTTTTAAATTTTCCGAACTGATGACAGTCGACAGAGCATCTCATGTTTCCGCTAATATTACTTTAATTGTGCCAAAGACAAACACACGCTTATAACAACAGCTTGTCTACAGGTGATACTTTAATTGACCTATTTAACCAATTACCTCGTTAACGCAATAAAAGGGGCCGACCCCGAATACCAGCCGGTGTGGCTTATGGTTCAAAAGGGAGAACAAGACCTGGATACGCATCGCTAGCACATTCTGTCGACAGCTAAAAAAGGCCGAGTAGAACATCTGTCGCTAAGACACCAGTTTACGTCAATTATACAATTATCTATCATTTAAGTCCAAACATTTGCAACTTGTTCGTGATTAAAGAGGGCCGGCCAATGGGTTCTTAATAACAATTAGGTCTGCACATGTCAGGAAGGCAATTTTAAAGAAGCCTACGCGCTGATTGGCTGACGCGATTCCAGTGCTCTCATTTATTGGCGATGAACAGAGAGTCACGTGGTATTGGAAAGGAAAACAGGTGCTACGTACATTGATGGGAACTCCGTATTGGCAAAAGCGATACCCATTTCCTTATTGTTAATCGACTTATTAACAATTCAGATCCCAAAACAGCGTACGATAAAAAAAAGTTTTGGATGATTTTAGTTTGATAAAAAAAGTGTTTCGAGTGGAATTGTTTGCGGGCAGTGTACAATGGAGATTATGAAGCAGGGGTTTGGTGTGGGCATGCACCCGTCGTTGAACACTGGGCACCTCTCGGGCCGTTATTCCCCACCGTACAGACCCCCGGAACGTATGCGATGTATGTCAGCAAGTACGGTATGTAATATAAAGTACAAACTCCTCGTAGTCAGATTTAATTTCGATAACGATCAAAGTTATGATTTCCGCGCAATATTGTTATGTCACAGTCGTCAATACAGAGTCATGAATAAATGAAAACGTTATTCAGCGCTCCTTTTTAATCACCACTTATTAGTTATTCTGTGCCAAAGGAGGCATTATTTGCCGTGTTTCATATTTTATGAACTTTCGTTTTATCTTTGACGTCCAACGTGTTTCGTTCACAGTGGTGCCTAGTGGCAATGAGAATGGGTGAAATAAAACTAGTATCGCACGGATTTATTTATTTATTTACCGGTATTTTGGGTTTTGATTTTTTAGATAAAATATAGAGATAGATAAATCTCGGATAACATGGGACAAAGGTAAATAGTGTTTTATTGTCGGCAATTGAGTATTTAGATTTTTATCTCAAATTGTTGGTGTTTAAACAATTACTTTTGATATAATTCACATACACTTAACATGGCGGAAATTTGTTAAGGTAAAACGGGACACACTTTCTGCTGGGTAGAATAAATTTGTTGCGAAAAATAACCGCGTTATTGATTCGTATATGAACTTGTTTTTAAAATGTTTAACGTTGGTATTTTTAAAACGAAACATTAGAAAAAAGAATTAGTCGCGCTGGTATAATTTGATTTATACTTTATCGTTATTTTAATTTTTAAATTACGAATTGTGATAACGCAATAGCGGACTTTTTGGAAAACGATTGTGCCTAGAACTAATATAATGTTTAATGTAAATATAACAAAACTAGAGTGAAAGTTAATAATTAGGTACACTTCTTTAAACTAGAGATACTCTATATATGTTTACTGCTATGTGTAAAACAAACTATTTTGATGATTGAATATTTACAAATATCATTTTTAGCGTAGAGTTACGTATAGTTTCGACTACATTTCTTTATACAATGAAGCACTTTACCCGCATTGTTAACATTTATATAACATGCTTACAAAATAGAAGCCTTTATTCATGTTTAATATTAACTTTAACATTTTATTATGTATGGTGTAAGGTTTTTCTTTTTTTGTTTGAAATAAATTATCCGTCTATATAATACACGATCTATTTAGTTTACTAGTTTTCAAATTAAGTTTCTTTATTTGATTAGTCTATTTAACTATTTACACAAAGAACTGGTCGATAACAATGGTTTAATTTTTTCTCAATTCTCAATTAACAACAACAATTTTTTAATTTAAATTTATCCTTTACAAATTGATTATAACTTAAGAACCCGCTTTAGTTAACGAGCAAAACGGGGAAAACTTCCATGTAGAGGCTTACATGAACATTAGTTTAAAAACAAAACACATCGTCATTAGATTATTACTTCCCTGTACGGTATCCTATACATTGATTATTTCCATGAGTATTAATTGAACGTAAAACTGATTATGTGTTATACTTTAAAGGTAGAGAGAGAGTTCCATTCATTTCCGTGGCTGTCTCTTGCGTGTTATTATTATCTCTTGTGGGTAGTTAGCGTCTGGAGGCCAGGTGTAACTACAATATTAAACTGATTGCTACCCTGCACGTACAGCTCGATAACTCATCGATTTAATAGAACCAACTCTTTCTTTTTCACATCACACCCCCGGTCTGTTGTCTAAATTATAACCAATTTCATGCATAGGTGACACTTGTAGTTGTTAACGTTTATACAATTTAAACTCAACCGTGTGTAACAACAATGTGCATTGTTAAACATGTTTTCCCTTTCCAGACAAAATATTGGAATGCACAACAAAACGTATTTCATGGACCACATATGGATATACAATGTAGTACACAGTTAAATCGAATATCCGGCCATGCGTTCGGGTTATGCGTTAATACAAAGACTAACAATGATGCAACAATAAATGGAAAATACACACACTCCATGCACATAGCACTGTCATCCTGAAATTATAACAAATAACAAGTTGTATTCATGTTTCTAATCATTCGTACGAGCGTTTACAAAACTCACTTCATACATTGAATTTTAAATCAAGTTTAGGTCCGAATATTTCCGTACATTTTCGTAAATCTCGGAACTTGAAGTAACATTTCCTGAAAATGGAACAAGGTTTGAAAATATACAACGATGTTTGAAATACCACAAAGTTATAATTCTTATGTCCAGTTATTTCGATTTGTACATGTTGGAGTGTATTCGCTTTACTTAAAGTGTTACTTTTAAGAAATAATTTGAATTCACAATGTTTTGCGTGTTTTGTGTCAGAATGCCTGTCACTTTTTTCTTGTTATAGACTTTATCACATAGGAGTATAACGCCCTTGTATTGTATTGTTTGTAGGAAATATTTACTATTCAATCTGATGTTGCCATAATCATTTAGTCATTTATTATTATTGTTTTTAAACCATGTTGTTATTGTTGTTAAACCTTGTTGTTGTTAAACCATGTCGTGTTGAGGGCCTTATCGAAGATAGATGTAGCACTCTCGTTAATGAAAGTCTTTATTATTATATGTTCTTGTTTGTGTTGTATAGATACTTACTGTAGTTGACACATGACTTTTCATACGTTGTTCAGCAACCAAATCTCAAAGGTCAAGCTACGCAGTGTTATCACGTATACAAAATATGTTTCATTGACGAACGTTAGCTGTAAACAAGAACTATATACATTGAAAACACTAACCAACGACAACACAAAACATCAACATTTGAACAGAAAGAAAAATGAGCCAATCGCTTCAATACGCTAACGTAGAGTTGTTTGTATATTTTCAGGGGTTCCCAGGTTTCGATGAGTATTCTAGAGCCGAGGCATTGGCCGTCGATATATGCAAGTCTCCCCAGCATATGAAACATGAGGGCATGTACGGTCACACCGCCGGGGATCTGGGCATGCACCAGTCCGTTCCTCCGAGACAGATGTCCATGCACGGACCCCCTTCCTTTGGACCTTCAGATTCCATGCTGGACCAGTTGTCACCAAACGCCGGAATGCCGGGACTTCCTGGGATGCCGGATATGCACAACATGCCCCCGGCTAGCACTCACTACCACCAACCGTACCCCATGTATAATTCACAAGCCCCCATGAACCACCCCCATGCTATGCCACCCCATCACCAAGTCCACCACTCTATGCACGAAGCTGAATGTGACCCTCGAGAACTGGAAGCCTTTGCTGAACGGTTCAAACAACGTAGAATCAAGTTAGGGGTTACCCAGGCGGACGTAGGTTCAGCACTTGCTAATCTGAAGCTTCCTGGTGTTGGTTGTCTCAGTCAAAGTACCATATGCAGGTTCGAATCTCTGACACTTAGCCATAATAACATGATAGCACTCAAACCAATCCTGCAAACGTGGCTAGAGGAGGCGGAGAAAGCGGCTAGGGAGAAAAAAGAGGCTGAGCAAAATGGACTGATCTCTGCCAATGATAAAAAACGAAAACGTACGTCAATCGCGGCCCCTGAGAAGCGATCTTTGGAAGCTTACTTTGCCGTACAACCAAGACCCTCTGGGGAGAAAATTGCTCAAATTGCTGAAAAATTGGACCTTAAGAAAAACGTTGTACGAGTATGGTTTTGTAATCAAAGACAGAAACAAAAAAGAATGAAATTTTCAGCAGTGACCGGACATTAAGTGTAGCCAAGGAAACGTGTAAACCAGTGTTTATTACTTGCACCGTGCGGAATGTAAATAGTCAGGTGTGTTATCATTTATGTATTACACCTAGTTAATACCGAAGTCTGTAAATATTAGTGGATTATTTATATTTGTTCGCATTTTTTTATACCGGCGAAAATAGATATAGTCACTGGGGATATCAACTTGTGCAATACTAGTGCAATCTCGTTTTTTAATTTAAACATGTTCGTGTGTGCCCTTTTATCATGAACCGAGCAGATGTGTTATGGAAATAGTGTAGCTGAAGTTAAGGTAGATTATAGTTTAGTTCGAATATAAACATTCCAATTGAAGTAACATTTATCAACCGATTGAATAGGCCAATGGTACTTGTACATGACTGATAACTGATTTGATACCTCGTTGTGAGTCTATACATTCCATTGACATTCATAATTCAGTTTTAACCAAGACAAATAAAGTAACCAACAAGCACGTTCAAAGCAAGTGTGGTTACACGAATATAAACATGTCTTACTGATATCGACACGTTTGCATTGTTTTATTTTTGTGTGCAAATACGGTATTTATATTCCATGTTTAACATTGTGCATATTGTACTATACAGTAACATTTCCCGACCAAGGTCACCGATCTAGTATCTATATTATACATTTCCAGAAAGTATAGCTTACATTCCGGACATTGACATACACTAGTTTTAAGAAACCTGTCGTTAGTCTACAGATAACATGCAGTTATTTTTCATTGCGAATGTATAGAGACATTTCTGTCAAACTCATTTCCTAAAACTATCTAGAAACAACGATATTTACTTCGATATTTTTTTCCGACAAAATGTTGTATCATGTAGCTATTATTAACTTTTGTTCCAAGTTTAATTTTTGTAAACTAACAGATACATGTAATTCGAATGACCTCCAATGTGTGGTTTAAACAAAAGAAATATTGTCGACGCCATTTGACAACATTTCATGGTTTGGTACAAGTAATTATTCGTTGTTTATCTTAAATTTAACTGATCCTTTCTCATATTTACTAACACGCTTCTGATTCGAACTGCTTGCTGCAAACAAGTACTCGTATACTCGTTGGCATTGTATCGAACATTTACCAGTGTTTGTAGTTTGTTGTTAATCCATAATTAATTTACTTGTTTTTGTTTTTGCCCATATACGGTTAAACATGTTTCTTTTTCTCATGAGTAGTTTGTACCTCTCGGTCCTGTTATCGACCATATATCGTTTTATGTCGCTTGTTGTTAATCCATAATATATGTTAGCCACATTCCAACACAGTTGTGAATAATTAATACAGTTCCTAGAGAAGGACAGTGTTCCATTTCCATGATACATTCCATAGAAAATAAATCGAACACACATTCTCTACAGGGGGAGAAATGAATTAACAAAGCACACACAAGCAAAAAGGCAACTTTACATTTCTGAATATTGAATATAAGAACTAATAATAATACTTACAATAATTACTATATATTAACAAAATAACAATACTAATACTTATAATAGTACTGCATGTAATAACAATATCACTAATGCTACTGCTACTAGTAAAATAATATTTAAAATAATAAACGAATGCAAGACATATGTCAAACAACATCTATGTTTGTATTTGCAGTTGTACGTTGTTCAAAGTAATGTAGACATGGCGTTTTATAAAAAATTTAATGTATTGACTTTGAAGCACTAAATATTTTCTCGTGATACACACTACTATCTACAACAATAATGGATGATGCCACAGTGATTTAATTTTACGGACAGTTCATATCGTTCCAGAAAAAAAAATCCATATTTATTTTCATTTTCGCAGCAGAGGAAGCCACATTGAGTTTTAATGTGCGGTACTTAGTATTTCGCTTGTTAGACTATTTCTACAGAGATTAAATAACCCACCGTTTGTTTGTGTGTGATATTTAACATTTACAGACAGAAAACATAACCACATAGCTTGTAGTAAGTACGTAGCATCAGCCAACCATGCACAATGCAACGAAAGCAGCTGAAAGCATGAACGGAAAATCTACTTATACATACAACTTTTATTTATTTATTTTTTACAATGTGTGTTTCCGTTTCAACAGTTCTGAAGTAAATGTTACATCTGTTTGCTTTCATCTTAATGTTCGGTTTTTTACTCGTATGCTTATTTGTATTAGAATTTTACAGATGACCTATTTTAGTTCATGCATTATTTATTTGTTTTATTTACTACTCGACAATGCATTATAAGCCTTGTTCATATTGCACGATGACAAACTGTTAAATACTCAAACCAATGGGGAACAATTTAGCATTTGTAAACTTATTAATCATGTTGTACCATTATTATCATTTATTGATGCATTCATGTAACTGTCATAGTTTGTACGTTTAAATGTGTATCACGATATTTAAAATAAGTTTGTTGAATAATTGGTTATTTTATAATAATATTCTCAATTTGTTATATGAAAATACATGACTTTTCAATAAAATATGAAAATCGACAACTTGCAGTTATTCATTTTTTGTCTGAGAGACAGCGGAGAGCAAAGTAGCTATGATGTTGTTGGTAGTGTTTATGATGATGTTGATTATGTTGTTGGTAATGATGCTAATGATGGTGGTGGTGTTGCTGATGATGTTTTATACTCTTGATGACGATGTTTCTGATGAGTTGGTAATGATGATGATGATAATGATGATGATGATGATGATGATGATGATGAGGAGGAAGAAGATGATGACGATGAAGATGAGGGTGTTGATACTGTTGATGATGATGGGTATACGCGACAATGTAACAAGCGCACTACATATATCTGGGTATAGTCAGGAATCATTCTGTTTTTATAACTGGAGCGTTCAAAGTGAAAGTAGAGCAATCATTGATTGTGATGAATATACCCCTACCATCGCGTTGTCACAGGAAATTGTCCTGGACATCTACCCGTCTTGGTAAGTATGTGTGATGAGTTTCATTTAGATGACTTAGCCAAACGTGCATGCAGATTAAATAAGCACATCTAATAATACAGTACCGTGATCGAGAAAACTGCTCAGTAATTGTTTATCTACTTCTTAATTTTTTTTAAATTCAACACACATCGGACATTTTATTTTATGCAATCCCATATGACATCTCACATTATGCCACCTTTAATTGTTTTGTCATGGAATACAGCACTAGTAGAGACAGTGAACGTTCATTTATATGCAGTAATAGCCATAGTGCACGTACGAATTAGTAACACATATTTATGGGAACAGAGTTTTGCTTTTATATTTCTTAAATTTAAATATTGCAATCCAATAGTGGTATACATACTTAGGTTTGGTACACTCGAGTTGTGCTTAGACATGAGTAGGTTTCTATATTGTGAAGCCATAATGTCATGTCCGCTGCTTTTCTGTACATACTAGCTACAATGTACATGTAGCTATGAAACGTGCCTGAAATCTTAGACGTCAATTTTCCCATTCCTCGCTGTAACAGAAGCCAACATATAAACCAGAAAAGACATGAACATCGAAAAAGAAATCAAACAAACAAATGAATACATCCTCGACTTTATGAACAGTACACACTTATAGGCACACGTAGAACATATTTACACCTCAACTAAGCGCACCCTATCCACACAAGAGCGCACCCTATCCACAAAAGAGCGCATCCTATCCACACAAGAGCGCACCCTATCCACACAAGAGCGCACCCTATCCACACAAGAGCGCATCCTATCCACCCACACAAGAGCGCACCCTATCCACACAAGAGCATCCTATATGCTACTGTTATACGAAGTAGAATAGAAGTTTATTTGACGACTTGTACATAAACATAATCACAACAACATTGAACAACATATGCTACATGCCTAGATTCATATCATTACATGAGATTAACAACATTCAATAAACACAATTTAAGTGAACACAATTATTCTGAAAATGATAAGGTACCCATTTTCGTGGTATATCTTTAATTGATACGAATTACCTCACAAAGACATGCATTAAAAAAAGTACTTATCCTTTAACTGTTATCAGGGAATTATCTTGTTCATATGTATGATGTAAATATATGTACTACCTTCCGAAAATAAATATATTATAATGTTTTGATAATATTTATAAGTCTTATAATATATCTAAGGACTATTACCACATTATTTACTTCTTTAATAATTAAACAAACTCACAAACAAAATCATTTATTTAAACAGACTGGATGCATTGATTGATTTAGATTGGGTAAAGGAAAACATAAACTTTAAATTATCCTTTCACTTGTTATAATACATGTAGTAAGATGTGTACACACATTAATTTATCTTAATTGAAGAAACCACAACAACCCACAAAAAGAAAAGACGTTTAAGACCAAGCTGTTTTAAGCACCATGTTTAAGGACGTAACTAAACAGATAGGTGCGCTAACCGAGCTTGTTCTTACATACCGGAAAAAGGGAGAACACAATTCATGAAGTTGGAACGTTCAATCCATTACAGAAAATGGCACGCACGACAAAGTGTTAGGCAGCACATAAAAGCCACTCAGACTAATCAAATTAAAAGCAAATTACTTTAAGAACCCTCCGCCATTCTATCATCTGGAATACGGAGTTATAGCAGTGTTTTAAGTAAATTCTCATTGAAATTGGAGGTTAGTTGTTGGAGCAGCAGCCATGGTACGGTCATAGATCAGTAGCTTGTGGCAAATGAGATTACACACGTCTTTGTTTCAGCCTCCAGCGTTCTTGTAACATTGCGCCATAACGTCATCTTGGTCGGAGCAAGCGCGGACATAACTTCATTCTCTCGTCAGATTAAACGGGACTTTTCACAGTAATGCTTATGTTTTACCAATATGTTATGTTTCAGTTGATTAAAACCACCAGCAATGCTCTCAATTTAAAGTCAGTGACCATTGAAAGAGAGTTTAACATATTTGACAATACTTGGTTCGATTGTCAATATCGTCGCGTGAACACGGTTCTTGTAGAAGTAACACACAACTTGAATCTCGCAGCAAAGAACGGGTGGACATGTTCGATATGGAAACATTTGAACCGAACATCAATGTGATCAATTACAGACAACGCATGCTTGTTGTTTCTGTACACACTTAGGAACGTTAAACTGAACCAGGTTAAACAAGAATGACGCGTTCATTTCACCTAATATGACACCGCTGTGAACACTTGTGATAGGAAACTAAAACCTAAAATAATCCGCAATACCTTTGCTGTAACAGGTAAAGGTCATCTGTTTATCAAGGTCACACTATCATGTCTCGTAGTGGGTCATTGCAACAATGACATCGTGTAAGCATACGTGGAAGTATGTATTGCTTATTTGACTTAATTAAATGTGAGCACTTCTTTGACGGATATGCTAATTGGACATTATAAGGGCACTCAGTCATGTTTTTAACTAATCTTTTTTAATTCGATTCTGAAATGAAGCCAGCATCCGTTCTTGGAAACAACCAGTACTAGCAACGAGGATAGTTTCTTGTTGAAAGCAACACCGAGAGCTTTTGATGGAGTTCGAACAAGCCTGACATACACCAGTCGTGTCACACCCGCTTACCTCTGCGCCAGGAAGCCCCTCATGCAATATACATGTATAACAGTTTGACTAAAACGTAATATTGCCTATTTCCGTGGGACGATGCCGTCGACGCTGTTAATCAGTTTTCTTCGAAATAGATGAGCAATAATATAGAATTAAAAATATACACGGGTTGTGTATGCACACTGTAATGTGTAACAACTGTGTGTTGAGCAGGTCGGAAGTCTGACATAAAGCTGTTATATTAGTTGTGATCAATCCGTCTGCGATACTAAAGCCATAAATGCCAGAAAGCGCCAACAGTCTCTCTCCATAACATATATCCAATGACATTTTGATGTTAAACCCGAACCCTCTTGGGGCATATTGATATTTGATGTGGAGTGCGGCAGGGCGGTGTGCTGGCTCCCTTTATGTCAATAAACACAAGAGAGGAGTAGTATGCCTTTTAATCTGGAAGAGATGACTGTTATGCAGTTCGAAATGCTAGTCTAATTTGTCAATTTCGGGAAGGTTTTAGATTCCATGTACCGATGCAAATGGTCAGATGGAAGACAAAATCACGTGATTAAGATTAAGTTCTTGATATGGCATAGCATTTGATGAAAGTTACGCAGTATAGAAGTTGATAGCAACACTACCGTATGCCAATCAAAACAGAAGGTAGTTTCGACAGTCTTTCGGACAACCCTCGACAAAGAGACTTACTGAAAAACTAGTGCCGTTGCAAGGCTGTACTGGTTCGTGATATGCAATAATGGTGTCAATAAAATGTATGGGATGATAGAGATGTAAACGCAAGTTTGAAATGTACCATGCTCTTAGACGTGTTTGTCCATCCGTACAGGTTTTAACTCGCCTATTTCCAAGACAAATACGAATTACTGTCATTGTCGTAGCATCAACGTACTATAATACTACTACTAATAAAGATTTAACGAGGATGATAATTGTCAATCTGCGGTAAGGACCTAACAAACCCAAAAACATTACAAAACCATAATAAGAATAACAATTAAAAGAAGAAAAATACATTACAAAACAGCATTACAGAGTTATATAATCAGGACATGTACATGTTTAAATGGTACACATTTGTATCATGAATTTATATTGTATTTGTAAACACACGCACGTACGCAAGTGAAGTGCCTGAAATACGAACGCGTTACGAAATGATTCTGTGTTGGGTCTCGGTGTATACAGCTAAAACAATTGAAAATGGTATTGGTAATCTTGATTGAATTTCAAATGTAAAAACAAAATCATTTTTTAAAACGTCAGGTGCATCATCACAAACTGTTTTGAAAATTTAGATTGCTTTAGGGTAAACAACTGGGTTTGGTAATGTCATCCATTTAAGTTGAGTAAACATGGTTTCTCAGGGAACAGTAAAATCTACATCTAATATTGCTCTAGCAGCTCTCTTTTGAAGTTTTACAAATTTGTCTTCCATGACT
>ENA-OREC01001437-OREC01001437.1-marine-metagenome-genome-assembly--contig:-NODE-1437-length-12071-cov-12.020010_pt1 | contig 12071 bp, 6 predicted proteins | sample MGYA00248626_ERZ508543 | MGnify/ENA primary metagenome ERZ508543 (study PRJEB26211, sample SAMN05518279) | marine metagenome | isolation source: Puget Sound, Washington, USA | host: Bankia setacea... | reverse complement strand
GATGATGGTGTTAATTCAGCGATTCCCTAGATGATGGTGTTAATTCAGCGATTCCCTAGATGATGGTGTTAATTCAGCGATTCCCTAGATGATGGTGTTAATTCAGCGATTCCCTAGATGATGATGTTAATTCAGTGATTCCCTAGATGATGGTGTTAATTCAGTGATTCCCTAGAAGATGGTGTTAATTCAGCGATTGCCTAGATGAAGGTGTTAATTCAGTGATTACGCCTACATTCTTATATAAACACTGAATAAATATGACAATACCTCTTTTCCTGCAACCACTAGTTTCAAAACATACACGATTGTACGCAATGAAGAAAGCCAAAGATATGTGTTATAGTAAAATGAGATATTCGGCTACACTTCTTAAAAGATAAGGTCCTAATTACAGATTTGATTGTTTTAACACTTTAATTTCATCAATAGCTCGTACGTACCAACACCACTTTACTGTCACGCATTTACTACCGCCGTTTCCCTTTGATTACATGCACCTAACGTCGGGTAAAAGGGCTTTCTATTACAATACGAGGCTAGAAATGCCCTAGTTTGAGACGTAAAACCAGGTGTAAGACAGAACAGAACATAACAGAACATACGTGTAATTATTTTATTAACCCAGTTTTTGAAGACGCCACGTAAAACACTTTTCGCATTATGTAATTAACAATTCATGAACGCTTTTTAGGTTTTTTAATTATAAAAAAGCACGCTTACGTGAAAAGTAATTGTATTGTAAAACTCTACACCAGAACGCAATAACGATACAAGTTGATTCCATTTAAATAAGAATATGATGCAGATTATGTGTGTTTCTAAATTGAATAATTCTGTTGTTGTTTTTTGTAATAAAAGTATGCGTTGTTTAAATGTGATATATTTGTTGTTTCTTATGTACTTGTTGCTTTCGGATGTAGTTCTTTATTACTGTATGCCCGTATTCCTAAACTCTAAACAAATAAATCGTCACTCAGTTGACATAGTTCTCGTTAAATATATGCCCTACCCAGCACTCATCGACCAAGTCTGCTGGAAAGTGATTGGTAGATGGCAGAAAACAAGCAATGAGCTAATTAACCAAGACAATATAACAACAGACAACTAGTTTTCATTACTAAGTCTGAGTAATAATTCGGCTCGGTTTGGATCGGTTCGGTTCGGTGATCAAGTACAGCCACGTGTCTGCTCAGCCCTCTTATTATCAGGAGTACAAAACTGAAACCTTGTTTATTACCTGTATTTCAGTCACGCGCTGGACACAAAATAAAATATAACACATTTACATTTACTAGTACTTACAAATGAAGTTTGTATATTTAAAAAAAAAAGTTAAAGTAGACGACAAATCTAATTGTAAAACCTCAGAAACATGCATGGTGTTAACGTAATGGTATATGAAAGGCATTTTCGTCGAAAAGCCCTAAATCAAAAAGCAACATCGATTGAAATTATGTGTATTTGATCATGCTTTCAGTATTGTAAACGTTATAAAACAGCTAAACTTCTCAGCATCGTCTTGTAAATCAGCTCCCCCACGTGGTTTCTTGTACAGCAAACATCACCCAATTCCATCATCGTGTTTTCCCGACTCATGAGAAAAAGATTTACTTTGCCGATATATCTTATCTTCCTGTTATCTTGTCCAGGATCAGACCCCTTTTTAACGGTCTGATTGTCGCGAATTGTCTTTATGTGTATGCTGCTTTCATCTTCAAAGTAAGAACATGTGTAAAGGAGTACGTGTGAATGGATTGTACGCAATGCCTGATAGCAACGTCTAAAACGATGCACATCTGAATTCACTGCAATTCAACACATCTACAATCTTGATAACAAGTACTCTTAAGTTCTAAGTTCTCACTTACAATTGGTCACTCATAGCACTTTGATTTCGATCAACTCTGTCACGAATGATGCAGTGATGTGTTCGTTGTAGTTACACTTGTTCTACCTCTAGTAGAACGTAAAGTAGTGGTAAAGTGTGGCTGAGATTTTATGACTTCGTCAATGGCGCATGTCTGACGGAATGAGCTACAAATAATAAAACAAGAAAGGGCGGCGTGACTTTATTTCATTATTGCAGTCTAAGAGTTGGGTTGTGTCCTAGTTAATACCATGAAATCACGCTGTGAAGGCTGGAGGTTAAACTGATTGTTTTCATCACTCAATCGATGTTGTTCATGAAGACATAATTGATGACGTACTGTCCGATATTATCAAGTTACTTCAAATATGTGTAATGACTTAACAAGAAATAATAGTGTTTTATAACAATAAAATCAAATTTATGCTGATGTTGTAGAATGATATAGAACACGTCAAAGCGATATAAGTTGTTAAAATCGTACACTTGACGCATAGAGCAAATACAGGAAGGGTCACTGACATTTGGTGTTGGTGTTAAAACACATCAATCAATGAGTATTCAACAACCTTTGAATATAGCCTAATGTGTAAGTAACCATGCATCAAGACATTTATATTTGTAATTTCCAAGTAACTGCTCATCAACAGTTTAGTTTATCATTGCTATAGATATAACATAGAATCCCGTGCGATACGCCTGTTCTTTTTTATGTGAGTCTGTGCTTGATTTCTTTTCAGATAGCCTATATGGCGGGCCCGCATCCTCTAGTTGTCTTTCATGTATTTCACCATTCCTCCAGGCTCCCTTGACAATAAACTCTGACATCAAAATACATATCATCTTCTTTCTCTATCGGAATTCCAGTCATTTCTTACAATGGACAATTTAATTTCCTGTATTTGTGTAAATTCTTCCTTCATCGTTTTCTCACCACTGATTGCCGTATTATCTGTTCGTCTTGTGGCTCAGTCAAACGATAATGTTGCTTATTAGGCTAGGCAATAGTGGGTGCTCAGAGAACCATAACAAGGCTTAGCAACAGGTCTTAACAATTTGTCTATTTTAGATGTTGCTAGTTTGTTGGGAGAAGCTTTATTACTCAAGAGTGTGGGTTTTGATCGTCAAACACTCCGGGAAAGCACCGGATCGTGGCATTTATGTGTATTTCAGATACAAATGTACATTCTTATTTGGAGACATATTCATCACTAAAGTACGATGCAATTTGTCGTCGTATGCCGGTCGGATACAGAAGTTGTAGCAATTTGTATGATTTTTGGCATATGCTTCTTCGGCGACGATTCTTTATTACGCATGAACGTCATAGAACCGGTATTTTGTTAACGATTGGTGTCCATAACTTACGGCTTCTGTCCCAATAACGATATAACATATTGTAGTATGCAGTTAGTCACGTCTAAGGTTGATTTTATCAGAATAACATAGCATAATGTGGATCCTGTGCAATCAGACGGCTTAATTAGGTACTGGTGTTGGAACGGTCTTGGGATTATCTATAAATAAGGTGACCATTGAAACATGCTCATAGCCAGGTTCTTAATGTACACCTTGTACAATTTAAATGGTGTAGATTTGTATTGTATGTAGGTATTGACTACGCGCCAATCCTAGTAATAGTTAGTGTACATTTGTCAGAGTCTACACGATTAAGAGGCCTAAGTGTGTGAACGCAGCGAGAAACCGTGACGTCTTAATGATGAAGATACCGAACAAATGTATTCTAAGCATATTAGTGTATAATCTATTTTTAGACACAAAGCGCAATATATTATAAAAACTGCAATATTTTCAAACACGGGTATAGTGGCTGTCTTCATAAAATAGAAATTCAAATTAAAAAAAGAATACGGCTATCTGATTGGGTGAAAACATAGGTTAGACACTAAACACCATTAAATACCGTGGCTTACATATTAGTATTACTAAACCAAAGACTTAGGACAGTCACGGTGATAGGGATAGTCTACTAAAATGGGCAAACGAGTCCGGTTGTGACTAATTTAACACAAGTCCAACGTCAGTACTTACTTGTTCGTACGTCATCCGTTATTTATGACTACTGTTTAAAAGGGTTATATGTACATATGACTGTAATATGTCTTGTAATTGTGTACACCGTAATTACAATTACTAAATGGTTATTTCAGATTGACGATTGAACATTATTATTTGACAAATTGGACACGTTAGGGAGATCGTTTTCGCTCGGTTTAAATAATCATAGAACGAAGCGTTTTACCAACTCAGCGAACATAAATATCATATCTGAGAAGCTGTCAGACAATATTGAATCATGTTAAAATACTCAGGTCCCAGCATTCTGGCACCTATACGTCTACTTAAAACTTGGTCTAATAACAAATCTTCGAATTTCGCGTAATGTTGGATTCACTGACACTTTGAAAACCTTGACTAAGGACAAGTGACTGCGGATTCAGTAACATTCAGGCGATTGAGAGCGAAAGGGGAAAACACGTTGGAAAATTGATTCCATGAATTGGACCGAACAAATTATAACTGCCATTGTGCAATGCTACTCGTATGACGGTCTCAGCTTGCATCACCGCCAAATAGCAATTTAGATCAGCTTTTTGAGGAAAGAAAGACAGACACTGGAACATGAAACACATGATCGCTCTATCTAACATGACAATATTGGAGTCGATGGTGACACGGGGAAATTAAAGTTGGCATTAAAATGAGCAACCAATAAACGTGAATGATTCGTCTGGATGCAGAAAGTTATGCCGTCGTGGTTACAGTTCCCTAGAGTAATTTGCCAATGTCACAGTTAATCGTTGATCAAGGTTAGGGGGTGATGGCAATGGGGAGAGAGAGAGAGAGAGAGAGAGAGAGAGAGAGAGAGAGAGAGAGAGAGAGAGAGAGAGAGAGAGAAATAGAGTGATGGAGATAAAGAGTGTTAAGTGAAAAAGCAAAAGGTTACTATAAGATGGACGGAAGGACAAGAGAAGTGTGACTTTGACGCTGTGACACCATAAGACTCGTGCTATAGGTCTCAGACTCTGTGTTCGGATCAGCTGTATCTAGGAGGACATTCAACTTTGCTCTCGTAAATGTGGACTACTATTTCTCAAAGTTACCATGGACATTTGTTTCCTCAGGCGTTGTATTTTAAGTTAACCGTAACATATGGTAAACATTGCATTTATCATCCACACAGAGAGTAAGAACATGGTTAGTCATACTGTATCGCTTAGTATATGTACTTTGCGTTGTACCAAGTTCTTAAATGATACATGGTCTCGTTTCAATTCACATATTTCGGTTGACGATTAAAACAACTTTAATATTATTGTCTACGCCAGGTTTGCGGTGGTTATGTGGCCGTAAAAGTCAATTTGCATATTCTTGCAGAGTCAAATTTCATTTAAATATACTTGTAATATCTTTATTAGCATGTTGTCACCAAGTACGGTTTTGAATTTAGATCTAAGACGGTCGTGTTAAACTTAAGTGTTTAACCTATCCGACCCATACCACCCGTGATAGTTGAAGGCTAAATTGTGCGCTGGAATTATTAGTGTATGATGATCAGAAAGAACAATCCTCTTATCTCTAGTGTTCCTCTGAGTGCAGTAGCATTTGTCAAATGATGTCTTACAAAGATCTAGATGCATGACCTTAATCCCTTTGTAGCGGCCGGATCAAAGTGTCATGTCCTTCGTTATTTCTCCCTTGGCACAATGTCAGAATGTTATAACACAGCATTATCTCATCACAAAATATGCTTACCTTATAACCAGTCAACAAGATGTTTTACACAACACCAATTATGATCGCAGTTAACGATAACATCTATTCTTCACACTCTACCTCTATTAATGGACGTATGATAATGAAATTCGGAGACATAATTGTAACATTTATAGCAATTGATGACATTGTCTCTGACAGGGGGTTACATTTATTCTAATTAACGCCGCTGGCAGCCCTGATTCTGTGTCTTGCTAATGAATTACTGGTGCTTTTACACTGCGTTTTCGTCCCAATGGTTTTACAGGGAATATATGTTTTGTCATAATGTTTCTTGACTACGTGTACTAAATGTAGATCAGAGTAGATAAAACTGTTCCGGCTAACGACTAAAGTTCACAACGCCCCACTCCTACGGCAAGCTTTTAAGTTATATAAATAATTGACGACTATACGACAGTTTACTCTGAATCTTTGATGTGATGCCGTCTTACGCGTTTTACATGGCCCTTGCTAAAACTACTCCTCAATTTATTATTTAAAGAGCATCGTGTCGATTGATTATAATTATGTTATAGTCAGAGATGGCAATAGGAGTGTCGATAAAGACGCTATAAAAACCAGTTACCACTTGCAGTAGTTTTTAGCTTGCATTGCTAATCTTTTTCTTCTACGTCACAACCAATTGAATAATAAAAGAGAGGAAAATGATTATTCCATTATCAAAAAATATAATTAAATCAAATCTCAATGCTGCAATATGGTGTACGAAATAAACTCTGTATTTAGGTCATCTTTCAATCGTAGAACTTTACGTTAAAGTTGATATGATCTCGGTTTATCCGAAATGAGTTACTGTCCGAACTATCATACATATTTGTACACTTACTGAGCTCTCAGCTACTGCAATCGCTGACCCCAAAAGCTATTGAGAACACCCTCTGATTTGATTATTGCAAACATAGGAAAATAACATCATAATCAGTGACCAGGGAAGGGATGAAATGAGACAAAAACTCATTTCGGAATAAGCGATAAAAACAGCTTCCCCACCTTCAAATCAGATCTGACGAACTTAGGCGAGGACTTGAGCTAAATCGTTGTTGTAAAGTGCACTCGATGTATGGAGAATTGTTCTTACAAGTGACCATAAGGTGGTAGACAACGTCTTCTTTTGACATGCATGTAGTAATGTTCAAACACTTATTCCACATCTTGATCGATTGTGTTTATATTTTCACAATAGTGACATTATTACTAAACAAAAAGAGGGACTTGGAAAAGCCAACATTGAAACAATTATTCAAAACAATTTAACAATGATTACAACATTTACGGAACTAACCAGTTAAACAAACCTAACAAGTTAACATAGTTAACAAAATCATGAATACTTATAAATGACAATACGCAAGTAAATATTGGAGAGATATATCAAGGGCACTTGTAAGAAGTGTAACCGAAGTAGAAAGCATTCCATACGTATAACTATTGTTGTGATGAGCACATATGTGACGCCAAAATTCTGAAGTTTGTTGGACAAGTATTTAATTAAATACATTTTGTGAAACAATTTATTTGCCATATGTTTATCGAATGGTAGTTGTGGAAAGCAGTTGTCCTCGTTTGAGCTGTTGTGGGTTAAACACTGTTCAGTTATTCCTTTTAAGTTAAATTACACTTTTAATACCAGTAACATACACTGACACATCACAATACGATTATATAAAAGTAGAATTCAATAGTCAAAATGTAAACACACATTTACTTCACTCCAATTAGATATACAGGTACTCGACGATATTTTTCGTGAAGCTGGCCAAAGGAACCAACAACAATGTAATAATCAAACGTTGTATAAATGTTATTGTGTTTTGTTCATTACCATATTTGTTTTAATATTACAGTATACACTTGACATTAAGAGACATTATCTCTTACAATACCAATATTTTTTCTACTTTCAGATGCAACGCCTGGAACCCCTACTTCTCTAACTACAGGACGAAACCCCTTAGAAACTCCTACTTTAGCTACCCGTCATACACTTTCAAACGAGGTCCTTCACTAGACAGACTATCCATGGGCTTCATCAAGAGGAGCGGAGACGAATCCTCAAACTTAGACTCTAACGAAGCATTCAGAAAATCTTTGTTTGACATTATAGATTTCATGGATGAGGAGTCCAAATCAGATACTGGTTCCGATGGAAATTATCAGAAGAGGTACATAGATCGTCTATCATCAGGTCTGATTAGAAAGAAGAGGTCTACAGATGCAAACAAACAAGTAGCCGCCCCGTCCAAAACAACAGAAGCAACTAAAGTAGAAACTGATGATACAGATACACACAAGGATGAAAAGCGTTACTTCGATCGAATGAACTCCGGTTTTATCAAAAAATCATTTGACAGATTGTCGAGTAGTTTTGTGAAGAAAAGTGACAATGACGAAAACGATCTTGAGCAGAGTAAACGATTTGATAGACTTATGTCAGGTTTTGTGAAGAAAGATGCTGATGATGAAACTACAATCGAGGACTCGAAAAGAGGGTTCGATAGAATGACATCTGGATTTATTAAAAAGGACAACCAAGAGGAAGATAAGCGTGGACTCGACCGTCTGCAGTCAAGCTTTGTCAAACGACCAATGGACAGGCTCTCTTCTGGTTTTGTAAAACGTCCAATGGATAGGTTGTCATCTGGTTTCGTCAAGCGTCCGATGGACCGACTTTCATCTGGATTTGTTAAGCGTCCCATGGACCGTTTGTCATCTGGGTTTGTTAAGCGCCCTATGGATAGGTTATCTTCTGGTTTCGTCAAGCGTCCAATGGATAGGTTGTCATCTGGTTTCGTCAAACGTCCAATGGATAGACTATCATCTGGTTTTGTTAAGCGTCCCATGGACCGTCTGTCATCTGGTTTTGTAAAGCGCCCCATGGATAGGTTGTCGTCTGGTTTTGTCAAGCGCCCAATGGACCGACTATCATCTGGTTTTGTTAAAAGACGATTCGATCGACTGTCATCCGGATTTGTCAAGAAAGATTTTGAAACGGTCGATGGTGAATATTTTCAAGACACAGACAAACGTAGATTAGATCGGCTAACTTCTGGCTTTGTGAAAAAGGACAGTTATGATGACGGATCAAGTGGTGAGACTGAAAAGAGAAGGTTGGATAGATTAACGAGTGGCTTCGTTAAGAAAGATGATGCAAGTGATGATATTGATGAAGAAAAACGACGACTTGACAGACTAACCAGCGGTTTTGTGAAGAAAGACACGCAATCAGATATGTACGAAAACGATGATGAAAAACGTAGGCTTGATCGCTTGACTAGTGGTTTCGTAAAGAAAAATGATGACTTAGAAACCGCTTATGGTCCAGACAGTTATTCGCCATATAATGAAGAAAAACGTGCACTGGATAGAATTTCAAGTTCTTTTGTCAAACGACCATTCGACAGTCTGACTTCTGGTTTTGTGAAGAAATCAGACGGCGAGCAATACATTGACACTCTCAGCAATGCCGATAATCCTTACACAGAATATGGATACGACTAAAACACACCGGGCGATATTGCATGCCTATATATTTGCTTCAAAGTTATATTTTTCTTTCAACGCTTTTTTTGTCATCATCGCCTTACATATTAAGCCTACGATCAAATACAAACTAGAAATGTGTCCGATTAGGTTGTAGAACAAAGTTCTGAGCTCTAAATATTCATGCAAAATATATCGTTTTGTTTTTTACTTTTGTGAGGGATGAGAGGTACCGTATTTATCTACTGTAGAACACGTATTCCCAGTGTTGTTAAGGATATTAGATGCGGTAATTTGTTTGATACATTCTGTCTAGGTGTAACAATCATGATTAAAAATAGCAAATCAATTTAGTATACAGACAGTAGCTTCTATTTAGACAGAGGTTTGTCAAATAAAGCTACACATTCTGAATTGATTGGCAAACTTTTGGGTACGAAATAGCTTGAGTACGTACCTTCGTCATAATCATGCAGACGCTTTTAAAACGGCGGCATTAATCAAAAGTACAAACAAATATCATGGATCCTAGTGACACTAGCAATAACCTTGTGTCGAATAGTTTTCGGGGAAGGGAATTGGTGAGATGTTCACAGTTCAGACAAGATATTTTATGAGCAATACGCCGTGGTACGTTATTGTGTTATTACTTTTTCCCTGGGTATTTCAACATGTGACATTGGCAATTAGCTTGCTAGAATATGTAGCTTTTAGACCGATACGAAGACACAACGCATGTACCAAATATGAGTTTTGGAGATTCAGTATCCATATGTATAGAAATGCGGATAATAGTTGTAGTTTTCTTGATGACATTCAATCGTAAATCTAGCGATGCTAGAGCTTTCAACGTAAATTGCGTTTGATATGTATACATTTTTGTTGGATAATTTTAATAGTTTAATATTTCTTTTGCTACAGTGTACACATTTGCGATTACGACTTACGCTTGTTTATAGACATGTTTTACCATTTAATCTTTTATTCAATACGTTTTAGATCGCCCTTTGTCAAACATGTTTGTCCATACTGAATACATCGCCTTGCTATTTATTTTAAGTGGAATACATGAACCAATGGAAATCAATATCAACCAAGAGTTTTCTTGACAATTCATTGTTTGTTTCCAATAAATCGTGTTATATTTACCCATTAGTAAGTATAATAATAGGGTGTTCAAAGTAATAACCCTTCTCTATGTGTACAATTAAGGATCATTCGATTTATTAAGGACATAAACGATGAGAGAGTTCTAGAGTTTAGCTAGTTTCGCCTTGCTTAGAAATGTTCGTTGTATATTGCCAGATATTGACTCCAGTAGAATCATATCACACGTGTTCCAATGCAACATTGCTTGTACTTAATATGTCGATATGCAAGCTACTAGTCAGATTACTTATTAGAGCTTCACAAGTATACTATGTTCAGCTGCAACATACTTTTACAGAATCCGGAAAAAGCCGTTATGGTAGTTTAGGCGTATACCACACTACAGGTACTTTGTTTCCTGCATTTCTTTCTTTTTAAATCAGTTATTTGTGTGCAAGAATGAAGTCAGCTTTAGTACACGTTTCGGTTAAAATAGCGATGTACAGTGTACCTTGATTTCACGTTAAATAATTATTATTAAATTCTTGTTTTGCACTTAGCTGGTTTTAGACACACTGTGCTAGCGTATTATTTCGTGCCAACGTTAATGTTGGAATCCATAAGCAGTAACTACAAGAGCAATTTATACACAAATCATGTATAACAATGTTAAAAGACAAACACAACGGTCAAGAACGAGGATATTAAATTTAAAAAACAGCATAAGTATGTAGCAAACGTTGTAGCATTGTTTAAATTTATAATTTATTGTGAAGTTAAGAACAGTATAAGTAACCTATGCCTTTTTAAAATCAACTACTTGTCACTTTTATTTTCTTCAATTTCACTTGTTATTTGTTTTACAGTTTGCACAAGTTGATATTTAGACAAATATAGAGGGTAGAGATACTATGTTTTGGACACTTATTTTATATAAGAAATCACTAAGCTTGTAATGCTACAAAAAGATGGCTAAGTTATCCATGAACTATGAATTAAGATGGGTATATTTTAGATCTGTTAAAAATAAATTGTTGAACTTATTTAAATTAAAAACTGTTGACGTGTAAATAAAGATCACCTATCTATCCATAAGCAAGTGTGTTCATAATGTGTGTTTATACGACATTCTTCCTACAAGCGTCCTGGATAACTTATATATAGAACAGATGGTCTTGATTCAAACTGTGATTCAAAATTCGAACCCAGTGTGGGCCGCGTGAGAAGTTTCACTTTCTTGGTTGATTTCTGATAGTTATACATAATGAGTTAGTAATGGTTCGCTTTACTGTATCCCTTAACGGTATCAGTTTAACGAGAAATGCCGTTTCAAAAATTATAAGCAAACTTGCGTCAATCCAACCAACATGAACCGAAAGTATTTATAAGAAGAACATAGTAACAAATCTTCCCCCTGAATGGTTATAACTGGAAGTCATAAACTTGGAATTACAACCTGGATTATACCTTTGTGTAATCCATGTGTAAAACTGAAGACTGTTGAGAGCACTTTATTAGCAATTACATGAGTGAGTCATTGAAGGAATTAAACAGCCCAATCCGAAATATACAGTGTACATGATATAACTGCCTAATCTGAAATATACAGTGTACATGATATAACAGCCCAATCTGAAATACACAGTGTACATGATATAACAGCCCAATCCGAATTATACAGCGTACATGATATAACTGCCTAATCTGAAATATACAGTGTGCATGATATAACAGCCCAATCTGAAATATACAGCGTACATGATATAACAGCCCAATCCGAAATATACAGTGTACATGATATAACAGCCCAATCCGAAATATACAGTGTACA
>ENA-OREC01001436-OREC01001436.1-marine-metagenome-genome-assembly--contig:-NODE-1436-length-12071-cov-12.809571_pt1 | contig 12071 bp, 10 predicted proteins | sample MGYA00248626_ERZ508543 | MGnify/ENA primary metagenome ERZ508543 (study PRJEB26211, sample SAMN05518279) | marine metagenome | isolation source: Puget Sound, Washington, USA | host: Bankia setacea... | reverse complement strand
GGGAACAAGAAGACCTGTATAAATGTTATAAAGATGCTGGCTACTTTGACAAATCGGCCTAACAGAGAAAGATTTCAGAGTGTCAATCAATCATTGTTATATCTCCCACAAAGTTTTGGGTTAGGGGTATAGTGGTTTATAGGAATCACCCTGTTAGTCCGTCTGTCTGTCCATATTTCTCCTTAGCACATCTCCTCCCTGATGAGATGAGATAATTATTTGTGATTTGACTCATAGTTCTAGTTAAACTTTGAACTTGATCAAAACTACCTAGATTCATATGAGAGCAGTTGATGAAACAAACCACTGTTGAACAAGATTCTCTTGTGGTGGGCATTAATATTTGCAATTCTCCGTACGTATGTCTGTCCATCCGTCCGTACGTCCCGTGTGCGCAACTCCTCCTACACCGCTTTTATGGAAAGCAAAGTTTGACTGTTAGACAAGTTTAATTAGTATGAAATAAGTGTCTGACAGAGTTCTGCTGGTATGTTTTTTACAGACAAAGAAAAATGAATTAAAACAATACCTTCATTGCTTCTATGTTCTTTCTCAAAGCCTGCATTAAAGTTAACACATGTAGTATGTATGTTATTTTCATTAGAGTTGCTATTGTTAAGATTTATTTACAATGATCTGTCTTATAGTGTTGTTAAGTGTATTTTTATGCAACATGACTGACTTATTTACACCTTATTTCAGAGTCTCTTGAAAGTCATTGATCTCTATTCTGTAATCAAGTTTTGTGCTTTGTAGACTGAAGTTGTTATACCACGAAAGCAATGTATTATATAATCGCACATGCTGTCCGTCTGTATTCTTGTGTAGATAACCCTGCCTTCGTTATTTCTTCAAATTTCTTCAAATTTGCCTGAATGATCAATAATGATATGAAGTTGTGCATGAAGAAAAAACATTGCGATTGCTCCTTTTTTCAGAGTTATGGCCCTTTGTTAGAATATAGCTGTATATAAAGTATAGGTTCAATAACATTAACATCAAGAAAACCATAAGTGGTGTCCTGTTTAAACTGTATACACTTGTACACATCAATGAGACCTTTCAAATGAGGTCATGTCATGTTTAGTGACCTTGACACTTATAGCAAAGTTAACCGCATTTTACACACTATCCTGAATTAGTATTAAAGACTTTAATCTGAATTCACAGTTACACATTGACAATACCTTTTATATGAGCATGTGTTTATGACCTCGTCTTTTGACCATTGGTTGCAATGTAACAGACATTGTAGTAAAATCTATGCACAATCTTTACGCAATTGCCTCAATTTCTAAAAAGTTATAGTAACTTAAATTTTACTTGGGAGTATTTTGCCCTGTCTAGCAGTGTGCTTGTTGGATCTGTATCACTATGTGTACATGAATGTTTATACTGCACTGATTTTATTATACAATGACTGGCTCTATCTCATTACTTTCTAGCTGTTTTCATTTGTTTTTAAGTATGCTAAATACATGTATATTCATTACTCATCTTTGCCTTACATAGGACATTTTCATGATCTATACTTTTTTCAGGGAATAGTTGTATGGTTGCTTGGTCAACAGTTAATCTATATTTCTGCAGGGAAGAAGAATCACTTCATCACATACATGTCAACCAGTCCAATGTTTACTATATGTTACACACAGCAATAAAACTGCCTCTTTCCTTTGAAATAAGTTTTTATTTCTTACTACCTCTAATATTTTCACTTCACTTATAAAAACATCACAAATTTAGGGAATTCAATAAATGACAGCCGTCTGCTGAATGCCAACTGCGCGTCACAAACTGCGCACTGTCTAAAGCCAAATTCTGTATACAGAGCTACATGTATTAATCAGACGTATGTCTTTTATGGAATTCTATAAATAATGATAAAAATGTGTTTAACAAATGAGTATGACTACCAGAATGAAAGAGGTATCATGATGTTTAACCTCGTTCATATATACACAGTGGGACCACCCACATGTACACAAACATTACCCAAATTAGCTTAGAAGTATTACGTACAGTAAAGTTTCACTATTGATTATTAAACCTGTCCGTTATTAAAACCATTAATTTTCAGTCTGGTAACAGCCAATTTCAATCTATTTTGGTCTCCCTGTTAAGACCAACGTACTAAAAAAAGCCACAGTTTGTCTGTAGTGGTCATATTAAAAATAAAATCACTACTCAAGTACAGAAAACAAAAAGGGCATGTAATGATCTATGTTAATTTATTCACAATAATCATCCAATTCCAGTGAACTTCACATAAAAGAGAAAAGAAGAGAAAACCTGATTTATTTGTTGTGTATCACAGAAATTTGATCAATGCTACCTTGTTCATACATTATTCCGCATCACAAAAAACATGCATGGGGCTTCATTGAATCAAAATAAATAAATTGTGCAGAGCTTGCATTTTTGAAGCGAGTAACAAAACATCTTTTTTGTACAGAAGCAAAAGAAAAATAACAAATAATGCAGACCTTAAATTTCACAGCAACCAAAAATAAGACAGCTAAAAAAGGCTTGATATACAAAGGTCTGTTCTGAAAAAAAATGTTTTTCAACAAAGGAAATTGAATATGGAAGCCTACTAGATGCATGTAGTCACTTTTAAACATCAGAAGCAGCTGCTATTCAAACTTCTGGTCCTATGTTTGGCTATATTGCAGCCTATATTAACTCACCTAACGGGGCTCCAATCAGTATTCTCCACACTCAGAGTACTGCATTCAATTGGCTTAATGTTTAAATGTTTAACCGACAGATTTGAACAGTCAACATGTTTTTAGCAAAGCACATGTTACCTCACATACAACAGTAACAACACAGATCTTCACCAGTCTGATGTTATACTTTGATTTCAAAAAGCTTGATATGTTTTTAAACTTTGATCTTAATAATAGTAGGAAGGTCAATATCATTTTCAACACAAAATTCATAAACTATACAGATACACAAAACTTTACCCGCTTTTACGAAGCTCTAAGCACATTTAGCTATCACACAAAACACAAACTTTAAATATCATTCAAGAGATCTAATGAATCTTACTAGGCAGTTCAGTAGTTTGCTTATATTATTTTTACAAAAAAAGTTGCCACGAAATGGAAATTATGCAGGAAAAATGAACACAATTCTAAAGAAATATCGAAAATTGGATTGATATTTCAGTTTTTGTTATGAAACAGACAATAAATTAGCCAAGACAACAATTGCATTTGAATTTGAACAAAGCGTTTATGTAATATAAACACCTTGAGATGCATTGATCAGTTTTTTAACTTCATGTATAACAAAACGTTGAGCTATATAAACTCTGCTCATAACAACATTATCAACACCACATACCAAAGTATACCCATACATACATGTACTGTACATACAGAATTATCACTATGTTATAGATTCTCCTACTGTCATAAAATGGAACAAAATGATTTATAGATTTTTCCAATTAAGTAAACTTTAAGCACACCGTTTTTATCCTTTTATGATCTTCATCTAATTGATGTATGTAGTTTATGCTTACAAAGGAGTTACAGTCGTGGTAATAATGAGAAGAAATATCCTGTGCATTAATACCAAAGGACAATGGCCCTTCCTAAAATGTCACTTGAATGGAGTATTCTAGTATAGAAGAAAATATCACATACAGTTATCTTTACTACGGTTACAAGATTGCATTGGATGTAGAGAAAAAGAGAACATTACTTACATAAATGCACCAATTATTGCTGAAATAAATTATAGCACTAAATAGTTCATATTGACAGAAAACAAACATGAAAGAAACAAATTCAAACACAAGTATCATTTTGATGATGGTGTTCATTTTCTGTATCTTACACTTTAGTTTTGAGTAAGCAGACAACACATTTAACAATGCTGCCATTTAAACTTATACAGAGTCTTTAATATCTGTCTTACAACAAGGGAAACACAAAACATGTAGTAAGTGCAAACACAGCTGTAAACAAAACACGAAAGGTCAAATGGGAAAACTGTATTAACCGCCTTCTTATTTCATACATAGTTACATCAGCTTTCCATTCAAACCCTGATAAACTTACATAGGAATCTACTAAGCTACAATACAAAGAAACTGATGAGCACAAACTGACCTACTATATGTATATCTATGAAAGTGGGGAGGAATGTGGACATTGAATGTAAAGGTTTTACCTCAAGGAATATGTTTTTGTTAATGTAAAGTGCATGTTGAGACATATCTTAAAGCATATGTATTTAAATACTCACTTTTTCGTTTGTATAGACAGTAAATTTGTTAGATTAACTATGACAAGTGAAAAGTAAATGTATCTGTTAAATAATACAATATAATTGAATACACTATGAGCTATCCATGGTATTACAACATCCTCATTCAGCTATTATATTACACAACACTAGTAAGATTAGAATATATATGGTATCATGAAAGGATGTAATCACTCTAATATTCAAGGGAAGCAACCTATGTAAGGATACTTGGTTAATCATGTATCCAACGAAACTGTTTTCAAAATCAAGGAACAACCCAATTTCTTACATATTGATAGAACTTCCAGACAGATATGTTTAAGGACCACAAGGTCGGTATTATGTTACAGTATACCTTTTCACAAATATATGTGTATACACTACTAACTGTTGTTTCAACCATAAGAGCTGCAAACATGATTGAACTGCTTTGTCAAATATAGCACTTTTTTCCACTTTTCCCAGATTTCGATTGTTTTGTAAAAACTAGTGAGATTTCTGGTAACGTGGCAGTACACTGGTCTATCCTCTTGGGTGTCTGCCTTCCAACAATGCATAGATATCATCCAAGCTTTCCTTCAGGCAGTCGATGAACTCATGCACATTTGTATCTGGCGGGTAGTTGGTCACATTGAAGCCAATCCTCTCATTTTCCACAGCATAGCCTGTAACCATAGTAACAAATTAAATGATATAAGTAAAATATTTGGGGGAGTGAGAAGTGGGTCAGTTGTGGAAGTATCAAAAGTACAATTTAAAGGCTTTAAGTTGCAGAGATTTTATTTCTTGAGCAACTTTTGATTCATACTTTTGAAACTTATACTTTGGTATATGGCGAGGAAACCATATTTTTGGAAATGCAGGAACAACTAAAATCCTTAATCATATAGTTATATGCAGATGTGGATATGAAATCTTAGCAAAGATTATCAAAATACTATGTTTGACAAATGTACATGTAGTAATTAATTTCCTTTGTTCTTGATGTAGGCAGCTTGTCTAAGGGAACAATGAGTAGGAACCTGTTGATGTTGCTATAAACCAATTAAAGTGTACAGCAAACTATTTTTTAAACATAGATTCAGCAATTCATGTCCATGTTGTGTATTTAATAAAAGAATAAAACTGTTAATTATCAGTATGGTTTGTGAATGACCTATTAAAAGTATGTCCCTTTTAGCTCTTGCATCCATCCTTGCTAGACCGTCTAACCTTTTCATACATGATACATACTGGATTTTTTTTTACCAGCCGATTTAAATGAAGTCCATCATTACGGCTACTTTTCAACTTTGGCTCTTGACTACCCAGGCTGTGTTGACTTTTGATGCCTGAGCCGGGTTCCATGTACTTACCGACGCCATAGCCATTTTTGGTGACTGCTCCAAACCCTCCAATGACCACAGCTGGACTGGTGAGTGTTGATGTGGACAGTACAATGTGGTTGATGTTGGTATAGCCTGGATCCTGGAACAGTGCTGGGATGTTACCTGACTGAGCTGCATAGTACTTCATAGCAAACAGATGACGATCCCAACCCTGGCCTACAATGAACGAAGACAAACACTGAACAACTTAGTCTGACTCACCATATAACATAAATGTAAAATGAAAAAAATATTACATCCACCCCTCTATGTATATGACTCCTCAAGGAAGAAATGTAACTAAAATGGTATTTCTAAGTCACAACCATTACATCATTACTTCTCAGAAAATCTTAATTCAACGTTTAATGATAAAGATGTTCATGGGAGACATAATCCCAGACATAATTCCTTACAAACCCCATTTTCATATAAGATCTTTTCATGCTTCTAAACTCAATAATTACTCATATTTATGTATTGAAGAATTATGAAAAAAAGTACAACCATTATAAAACATAGCTAAAGTAGCTGTAAGATTATACCCATTGCAGCATCTCTTGTCAATTGACCGTGATATTTAGAGCATTCTTCTAAAGCCTGTCGTAGTTCAGCAACAGTATGAGGGTTCTGAGACTTGGCAAACATTTCACACGCTGCCTTAGTTGCTGTAAATGTAAGGAATAAGTATAAGCGCAGATAAAAACTCTGAAACCCACATCAATAAATTAGCATTTCTGGACCTGGAATATTCTCAGTCCCTGTGTACAGATATAGTTCTTGTTCTAAAATTAAGACTGAATCAATCAAATACAGGTTTAAAGGACATGCATTGCTCTTTTCTCTTTCAATCATTAGCAGTAGAACAATGATGAGAGTTTTTAAAGAAATTTAGGCGTTCAATGAATAAATGAAATGTGGATTTTTGTTTCTGCACCACATTAAAATTAAACAGTTTTATTTTGTGCTTTCCTTAATGTAAATCTATGATATATTGATTTGAAATGTTATTGATTGCTATAAATATGGTTGTTTTTTCGTGCAATAAAATTTGAAGTTGAGTAATTAAATATAACAGGATACTCTCGACTCTTATGTTGTCAAATATTTAGCAGAGCTTTAAAGTACCATGTGTAGCAGATCTTATAGTCTCTGTTCTCCCTTTTCTGAAGGCTGCTGTACTACAGGATTCATATGTGGCAGCTGTCTTCTGGTATTGCTTGAAATATCCCATCTACAGAATAAACAATGGTAAATGCAAGGTGTTTTGGTATGTACATATTCAATGAGCATGTATTTGTGAAATAAATTTCAAGCTCATGGTTGTTCACAGTTTAGAAGCTTTTTTGTCCCCTCTACCTTGTGAATGGCTAACAAAGGGCTGTACATTACACCACGGTTACCAGTACGTATCACATAATGGATTGATAATTTTAAATTAGACATGCGCGTATATAAGATGCACTTGTGTTCTAAGCATCCGTTTCCTTTACTTCTTCCACCATGATGAAACCAAACTATTAGGATATTGCTGAATTCATCCTTAAGTTAGAGCACATAGAACACTAGTGTGTACAGAAATGTTTAACCAGCACACAAATAGCTCATGAAAGTTTGGTGATTAATCCTGAATAAGACTTAACTACATGTACTAGTTTTGTATCAGATTCACTATGGTCAGAATCGTTGGCCACTCCAAATGTAAACATCTAGATTGGATAAAGACTGTTCAATTATACTCAATGTCATGATTTATCTGTTTAGCATTGTCTACACTAGATATGAAAGTTCATCAAGTTGTGTACACAGGACCATTGTAACTGCATGTACCTTCTGATTTCATAAAGTTATACATGTGTAATTGTACTTATGTCACCCTGCAGCATGTATTTCTAAGACAGAATGAGGATTACTACCTGTATGACCAGTTGTAAGATGGCATCTGGACTCAGCTTATTCTTCTTCAGGTAGTCCTTCTTGAAGGTGTGATATTCTAAATGGTCCAGGTCTAAGGACGAACATACACCGGCATACTCACTCTGGGCATCCCTTATGTAGTCCTTCAGTTTAGGGTCCAATGCAAACTCTGTAAATAGATCAAACCTACCCGATATAGATTGATGCCAAGAATACACAAACACTGTGCAACCTTTTATTATTTTCTACCACAATAACTCTGGGATGACGATTAAAACTTTGTACATACATTATTTTGGTCCCAAATATCCTCTGACACTATATTGATGTAGCTTTTCTCCTCAAAATTCTTAAATCAACAGCAGCAAATTCCTTCATCAATGTAAACAATGAGTCCAAATTGACAATTCAGAAACTGGCAAGTCAGACATCAAACTCACTGAATATAATCAACCTGACCCCAAGACATGGCATAGCTTTTAGTCCAGCAATGTTCACCCTGGGGTGTACTCGATAAACTGTCTCAAAGCCATTTGATTTGAGTTCCGTTTAAAATGTCTGCATCTGCAATCTCAGTCACACGACTCACAGGAATGTTTTCACCATAATTCCAATCAATGGTATTCTATAAAAATACTGAAAAAAAGGCTCTCGAATTTGAAATTGAAGTGGTGATGCAAACACAGTATGTTGTTATAAACAATTTTGGATCTTTATATTTTTAATTTGTTACAATTCAAATTAGAGCTTCCTTTTATCGACTAAAACGGCAATGATACGACGATTTGTCACCTGTTTCCGCGACATTGCAATTTACATAATCGATTAATCGCCGGCCGTGTCAAGAACTTCTAAAAGGTGTTAAACATATTTGTGGGAAGATGATACAATAAGAATACACGCATTATCGCAAATCATAATTGAAAACCGGTATAAAACCCTGTTCATGTAGCACTTCCAGCGCTTTGATTACGGGTGAACGCAACGCCGAAGTGTCACATGTTTTCGCGACGTCGACATTTACATTATTGCCGTGTCGAATACCTTCACTCATCAAATCAAGACGTTTTAGTGGGACTGAGTATTATTAGTTAAGAAACGCATAAAGTGTACGTTTTAAAAGTTAAATAATCGTTAATTGAGAATTTTAAAATGTTTTATTACGATGTCGCGGTACGATATAGTCGGGTATGGCCTCTAGACTTTCTAAATAGAACGTTTGATTTCAAACTTTAAATAAAGATAAGTATTATGTTTTATAGATGCAAATGATATCCGTTATTCATGTTCACCACCTTTTTGATTGACATAATTAAACTTGGTAAACTTAAGTCATTTCTTGAAGGGGCAATTTTCACACGCATAGTGGTAAACTGATTTCATAAGCTAAACGTTTGTGCCATTCTAATACAATACAAACGCGAGTTTCTGTTACAACATACATTAAATATACGTTTAAGTCTTTGATACTTGATAAAGATTAAATCTCGATTATCTTTTACATATTGACGTAAAACAGTCGGTCAGACGGACCGACACCATCATAAATATCGCCAGTCCCCGGTCACGGTTTTCGCAACGTCTGCATTAATAAATGCACAACCTATTTCAGTGTCTGATAAAAGTGTGAGCGTAGGCCTTAATTGTATCGATATTCCAAAACTTTGAATCGGCCAGGGCCGTAGCTGGGTTAATTTAGATGGTGCGCACGACTGAAGTACACAGAGTGTGTGTCCCTTTAGGGGTGAAGCGTAGGCAAAATAAAGTTTGCCGAGGGGAGGGGGTCCCGGAATTTGTATTCTGGAAAAAATTGACTCAGCATGGCTCGACAAATCAGATAGCCCGACGTCCGGGACAAGTGACTTGTTAGGTCGGACAAGTGACCAATGAGCATAAGTTCGTCCGCGGGCTAGTGCCTTTTTCAGTCGGGCAATACACAGGATGCACCTTATCTGTCAGTGTTTATACAGCAAAACATAATCTTAAGATCGATAATCGTAGCCTGCGGGAAGTTATCGTGTCACTTTAAATAGTCTATACACACTTACCATGCTTATCGAAGTATTCTAGATGATACCGATAACCAATCAAAAACGGTGTAACTTCTTTTCCTATCCAATGAAAATGGGTCTAATGAAACACTTTCGTGGCGAATCGAAAGTAACTGACTAAATCGAGTAATCGCGACAACACAATGATTCAACCACTTAATTAACCTCAATTGCATGGATGAATGTTTTCCGTATTACTACGGAATTCTGTATTTTCAGCCTACTCAGAGGTAACTTTTCCAAATCATGTAAATCCGGTGGGTTTTCCGGTAGAGGGGTGCAAGGTTCAACTAGTTGACAATAAACAAGTCATGTACATTTTGCACTGACTGCTACTCGCCGCGTGTCGATCTCCCACTCAATGACGTTGAAATTACAGTGCTGCTGCGTATACTCTCTGTAGCGCGCATAATAACATCATTCTTTAAAAATCAGCGCAAACAATTCACACATCGGTTAACTAACAGCATCAACAACAACATAAACTTCCATAAACTTCTTTCTATGAAAAGGGAAAGATAAAGGATGAGCATGGTTACTGACAATTGAGTGAAAATATGATGCTTTACGGCGACCTTTCTGCTACAGATTTGTTTGCCAACGCACTGTTTGGATTGTTTTCAATTAATATTAAATTTCAAACCTTATAATTAAGTCAGCCAAGTAAAAGAAATTATCTCGCTACTGTTTTATAATAATGTTATCACAAAGAAAAATGCTTTGTTGTTTCGGCGATCAAAACATCTTCATTTTCCACGCGAAAAAAGCACGTGGTCGATCAGAACGACATACTCACGGCGATCGTTACACACACTTGAAAGCTTTGTGTATCATTATAACGACTGAGTAACCTTCAAAACGAATAGTTTCTGTATAAAATAAAAACTACAGTTTAACTTATTACCATAAAGCTTTCAATGAACGATTTTGTGAATGGCGACGTCGCGAAAACCGGTGACAAATCGTCTTTACATTGCCGTTTTTTTATTATCAAAACTCTGTTCTCGGCCTGCAACGTTGCAAGTGTATGTGCAGCCATGAGCTTGCTCAAATTCTTTCAAGTTCAGAGGAAAGACCCAAACTGTGAGTCTGTTAAAACGAGTGACTATATATGCTGTTGACTGACAAAATAACACTTAAGCAAAATATTAGGCTAAAGGTGTTTCTTCTTTAGTTAAGATATACACCGCCACCTATCATTTACATTAAAACGACACAACGCATATATCCCTATTTTCAATTTGTGACAACTGTACACATCAAGAGGGACAAGTCACTTTTTGAATGGGACAAGTGACAAGAGTCTAATCCCGGACAAGTGACAAGTGAAAAATAAATTTGGTGAGCCCTGCACTGCTGAGAAAGTTTTGAAATCAATGTGGCTTAAGGGTGCCTTCTAACACTATTTGAAATGATGTTTTGAAAGTTGGAACTGCTAAGAACATTTTGAAATCAATGATGCTAAATGGTGCATTTTAACGGTAACATGAAACGATGGTCTATAAGTTTGGAAATGCTGAGAAAAAATAAAAACAAAGACGCTTAACGGTGCCTTGTAACGCAAGTTTAACGCTTTTTTGGAACTTGGAACTGCTGATTAAGGACGCTAAACGGTGCTTTCTCACGTAATTTGAATTAATGTTTCGGAAGTTGGAACTGCTGAGAAAATTTTGAAAGCTAGAACGCGTAATGGTGCATTCTGGTGCAATTTTGAATTTATTTTGGAAGTAAGCACTGCTGAGAAGAAAATGAAATCAAGGTGGTTAAATGCTGCCTTCTGACGCTATTTGAAACGATGTTTTGGAAGTTGGAACTGCTAAGAAAGTGTTGAAAGCAAGGATGCTAAATGGTGCATTCCTACGCTGTTTGAATCTGCAGAAAGAAAACTATCAATTGTATTTCAAATGTCAATTCTCAACGTTTGAAAACAAGAACGATAAATGGTACATAATGACGCCATTTGAAACGATATTTGGAGCTATATCATGCGATATTTTGGGATTGCAGAAGGTAAACGAATCGTTGTTTTCATAATGATGCATTATGGCGTAAATTGAAACTGCAGAGAAAGTTTTGATAACAAAGGCGCTAATCTCTGCATTCTGAAGTTGTTTGAAACGATTCTTGGAACTGCAGAGAAATTGTAGAGAGCAAGAATGCTAAATGGTGCATTCTGACGCCTAAGGATACCTCACATGCTATGGATTGGACAAATCGTCAATGAAAATTCTAAGTTGTGAATATTAGCTGTACTGTAACCCTACACAACTAATTATAAACATATAAAACTTCATCCTTGCAAAGTCTGTGACAAGGGGCGTAGCGTGGGCAAAATAAAGTTTACTAGAAAAAGCGAAACGGTCGGTGGTTGGGGTCTTTGAAAATGGCATTCAATAAATAACGGAACACAAGAATCAGTTTCAATTGTGTATTTGCTCAAATAATTATATTTGTACAGTTAAATTAATAA
>ENA-OREC01001435-OREC01001435.1-marine-metagenome-genome-assembly--contig:-NODE-1435-length-12072-cov-12.439683_pt1 | contig 12072 bp, 8 predicted proteins | sample MGYA00248626_ERZ508543 | MGnify/ENA primary metagenome ERZ508543 (study PRJEB26211, sample SAMN05518279) | marine metagenome | isolation source: Puget Sound, Washington, USA | host: Bankia setacea... | reverse complement strand
GCCATCTCGTTATCACCCATCAGCAAGATTACCATAGACCTTAATTGCCCTGATGTTGATAAACTAATTGTTTGTACAACATAGCATGGTTTCAAAATGCAATTACTGTTAATCCCCCACCCACTTGTTTTCACAGTTAAAGCTACCATGTGTGTTTATAGTGACTTGCTAGACTGGGTTATCCATTCTAATCCCCACTTCACGCTTAGGTATAGCAAGAATCATGGACCCGTCAAATTGTATAATATGCAGTCTCTATCAGTTAGTTAGAGACTGTGTGTATCTCTCAAATCTAAACACACACAAATCTTATTTTGGACAGGCACGACGTGCTGCGACCTTGTAAAATTAGAGGGGCCCAGTTCTTGGAGCCCTGATGTTAAAAAAGTTGTCAGAAACTTTTAATTTTATGAAAGTAAAACAAATAAGATGTAAATTGGTTTCTGGCCTGTCACCTTTGACTTTATACTGTTTTCTTTCAGATACTGTGATTGTTTTGCGAATGGAGAATTCTGTCATAATTGTAACTGTAACAACTGTGCTAATAACTTGGAACATGAAGAAGATCGCTCAAAGGCCATCAAATCTTGTTTAGAGAGAAATCCCCTAGCTTTTCATCCAAAGATTGGTACGTACGGAATATTGCTGCGATAGAATGTTATTGTACTTTACATTTGTTCTACAATTTGCTTGCAAAATGGATCTTGCTTGTAGTTAAAACTAGTCCGTAAGTCACCTTGTATAACATCTTTTTAAACAGAGTATTTATCATGAAACAAATTGTACAAATTGCAAAAATGCCCCTTTCCAAACTTGTTTAAAAAAGGCGATGCTATCCATTATACACCACCTTTTATTGAAGTTTACTTGTTATGCTTATTACAGGTAAAGGAAAAGCTGGAGAAAAAGATAGGCGACATAATAAAGGCTGTAATTGTAAACGGTCTGGTTGCCTCAAGAATTATTGTGAATGTTATGAGGTGAGGATGCAAGCTCTTTGTTGTGAATAATTAGCCATCCGTTGTTTAGTGATAACTAAAATAAGTTAAAGAAACAGATAAGCTTTTTATGAAATTGGGTATTTACCCTTGAAAGTTAAACTTATTGAGTATTCCCATATTTTAATTTTAATGGTATAATTCATATGGGTAGCAGAACTTCTTTTTTATTCTTTTTGTAATATCAACTATTTTAATTGGGTATTCAATAATTGTTTGCTTTTTGATACCCCTTGTTTGAAAAACAATTGGGTATTCCAGAAATCGTTATTCAAATCAGTAAAGATTACATAAGTACTCAAAGATAGCGAAAGACAATTAATTAGCCTTTACTGGTCAGAAAGCTATTTTGTTGTTTGCTTGTTGTACAATTTCAAATAATTTTACTGGAGCGCGTCATTTATTACCAGCCATGGCCTACATAGCAACAATGTATTTTGCTTGACCGATAAATCTTTTAAAGAGGTGAGATGAACATTTTGAACAAGCTCTAATTCAGTAACAAACATGTTTCAGCTGTAATTCTCACTTATCTTAATTTTAATGCAAATTGAAACCAGAGTTGTTCATACATTCTGAAAAAGTAGAGATTCGTCATTCAATTAAAAATGAGTTTTCTACGGCGGTAACATGTTAGTTTGTTTAAATACTGGTAGTTTTGTGTGAGATGGTAACAAGTTATATGTGTTGTCTATTTCAGGCTAAGATTATGTGTAGTGGTTCATGTAAGTGTGTAGGATGTAAAAACTTTGAGGAGAGCCCGGAGCGAAAGACTTTAATGCACCTGGCGGACGCTGCCGAGGTACGAGTTCTACAACAGACGGCGGCCAAGTCCAAACTTTCATCACAGATCTCAGATTTACCCTCACGACCAGTGTCTTCTGTTACAGGAGAAAGGTGCACATTATTGAATATGAAGTGTAGTGCATTTCTTTCACCCTATGCAACTACTGCTAGCAACTTTAAAAGTCACACAGTTTTAACTTCTAATTTAACACCTCTTTTACATTGTTGCCATCTTTTTTTTTCCAAATGACAAAAAGGCCTCATCAACACTGTAATGAATGTTATTATAAATCGTCTTTTGAATATAATAAAATTAAGTTTTAGACGTTCATTTGATTGTGTTTGTATTGAATTGTTTGCTTTATACACCGGTGATAGTATCTGATATAAATACCAGTGTATGTTCCTTCATTGCCTAGATAGCAAGACTAGTTGATCGGTATTGTTTACATCTTTCATAAATTATTTATTTAAGGGCATACGCTATACTTCGACTGATGTATTACACTATTGATAGACAATTTACACCTGTCAATAACTAATTAAATGCAGCAAAGGAAATATCTCTTTATGAAAAAGGTTCATTTTAAATCGTTAGTTTCTTTTCAAATACTGTATTACCCAGCATATTTTAGAAGACTACCGTTTCTGTGGTATGTATCAAAGTGTGATGGTCCCCTTTTCAGATTACCATTTTCATTTGTGACGTCGGACGTCGTGGAGGCAACTTGTGCATGTTTGTTGGCCCAGGCAGAAGAAGCAGACAGACAGACAATGCCACCAGTTGTACAGGAACGTATGGTGATAGAGGAGTTTGGTAGATGCCTCATGCAAATTATTGATTCTGCCAACAGAACTAAAGGTATGGATTCTTCATAAATAATTGGTGTACAAATGACAAATGATTAATTTATCTGTTGTTGCATTTATGAATTGAATGGTAGATGCGTATCATTTAACCCCCAAGTAATGAAATTAGGGGGGTATACAGGAGTCAGCAGACGGTCAAGCAGTTGGTCTGTGGGTAAATGTTTTATCTCAAACTCCACCAACAGTTTTCAAGTCATCTAAATGAAGCTTGCAATAGACAATCCACATGGCCTGTAGATCTACATGTCATATTTTTTGTGAGGCCCATTCAAACGGTTCTATACACTGCGACTCCATTATAACGCGGTTGTCGGGGTCCACAAGAAAAATACGTGTTATATACACGCGACCATTGTGCAAAATCTTTAACGCGACTGCTTTCACAGTTTTTCATATACTTAAGGTATTCCACCCATAAGCGTCGGTATTTTCCGTACGATGCCGGTAACTGTCGGAACTATATGCGGCATCGTTTTGTTCTTATCCAATTTGACGTTTAAGTGGTCGTTCGTAGTCGATAAGAGTAGCTTCCCTTTATTACATGATGGAACGAAAGTGAAACGATCCAGACCGTTGTTTTGAGAAACAAATCCCAGTTTTTCGCCAAAGATATACAGAGTCGTATGTGATAATAGAACATGGTAATGTCAGTGGACAGGTTTGCATCGGGAAAGAGTTTAAAAATACGAACTCTCCGTTTATTGACGAGAAAACACCTCGTGATAGATGAAAACTAGGTTGATGTTCTTCTTTCTAACCTCAAATGCTGGACGTTTTGTCAGCTCGGGAACAATGTTGTTAGTGAAAAGCAGCGAGAACTTGATGGGTTTTGATACTTGAAATGTCAATACTAGGACAATGGAAAGGTGAATCGTGTTCTGAATGCAAGCACATACCACGAGTACAACAAACGGCCATGCCATGTTTTCGCTGAATACAAAGCTTGGTACAGGTATGATTTTGTTAAAAAATAAAGTAAAATATTTTTGAAACACTATCCCCTTCCTGTAATGAAGATGTTAATTTTAAATACAAGTTCAATGGTCACATGACCCGTGTGAAATGACAAATTATACAAATAAACATTATACAATGACAAATAGATTTAGAGAGTTCTATGTCCAATAACGTTTTCAATTAAAGCTATGTTATGCTTGGAAACAAATATGTAAATGTTGTAGAACACATGTCAGCATGCACTATCATAATCCAGTAACAGATTTCTGATTGTTTTTTTATTAAGTAAACTATGAATACTCTTACCAGTTAGGTTTATGTTGCTATAGTACAGATATGTTTCCAAAGTGAAGTTATCAATTATGGTCGCATTACATTTACTTTCAGCCATAGTTTAGGTTCTGACAAGGTTAATAATTTCCTGACAACTCTCAACTTTAACTACATGAAACCATTTGTTTCAAACATGCAGACTGGAGTGCCATGTTGGGAAACGTGTGGAGACTGTGGCACGCAAGTTGTCTGCTAGGCTACTGAGCATGCGTGTACGCAAGGAATGAGGTGAGCTTGCATTTATAATTAGCATACGGATTGTGAAACTATAAATAATTTCTATTCACTTGCACTTTGCAACAAAGTTATAAACAACATCTCAGTTTGTTTACATTACTATGTTTGAAAAGATTGTGTGCTTGAGTTTCATGGAATTTCTACAAAGACTGCCTTTTAAACTAGTAAACATCATGTGGATTTCTTTGTTTGTCACATTATTTGAACCTAAATATAATCAAACCTATTAAACACTTGTCTTTTCAGAACACCAACTTTTTGAAATTTAGAGACATAACTGAAAATAGTCAACATGCAAAGCAACATAAATATTAATATGGATTTAACCATTGTTTGTGTATGTTGCTTCAGGTGTTGGTCTAGAATGACAACCAGATGTGATTGAGTTGACAGCAGTCGTACCACATGATTGTTTTAAGCCGATTGACCTACCACCAGAGCAGAAACCCACCTTCATCATGTTTGACATGGAAACAACTGATCTCAGTTAGTAACCTTGGGCTCTCAAATACATGTATCGCTGTCATCATCATACCAGTTGGAACTTAAATTACAAAGCAATGTCAAACCCAATTTCTTAGAAATAAAATATCCAGCCGGTTGAAGTAATGACACTACTTAGCTTTAACATGTTTGGTTAATGGGATTTCCACCAGTACTGATTCAAGTTAGTAGTGTGTCTGTTGTAAAACAGTCTATATAACGCAAGATACACATGTAGATAAGAGTATATTGTTTTGTACTATCCAGCAAGAAAAAATAACAACAACAATAAGAAGAACAAGTTACATAAGCATGTATTCCTAATACTGTATAATTTTGTTTCAGTTTAAAAGTTTGCTGAACCCACACATTACCCAGATAGTAGCAGTAGAGCCAGAGTCAGGTTCAAGTTTCCACTGTTATGTGCTATCAAAAGTGCCAATGGCAGCATCAGCACAGCAGATCACTGGTATAATTGTTTCGGATTCAGGACCCATGATGGTCAATGGGGAATCTGCTGTGCACAAATTAATGAAATGGATTGAGGGTTTCCCTATTGTGATTTTGGTTGCCCACAGCGGTCGGCGATATCACTTCCCAGTGCTCAACTTCAACCCGCCTGGATGTCATTTTAAGGTTTTTGGGATATGTAAAAGGCTATATTGACAGTCTCCAAGTGTTGAGGAAAGTGTTCCCACATAATCATCTTACAAACAAGTAGTTCTAACAAGAATACTTTTACAGTCATATATTCTGCCCATAATGGCATTGAAGATGTTGAAGCCCTTGGAAACTTGGTGTGGCATGACAATATGGAAACTGCAGACTTATTGAAGCACGGCTTTACACCAAGTGATTTTTTAAACCAGATAAAGTTTAATGAGGAGAAAACAAAAACAGATTCTCTGAATCCAGTGTATTTTGCAAATAAGTTAATTGTTTTCATGCAATACATGTATTTTGTGTCTGTTAAACTGTTTTAATGCTCTATGATAACTGCTGTGATCACTAGGATTCATTCAGGTGCTAGTTTGATTGATTGTTTTAACTTTGAAGCCATTAAGACTGAAAACTGGATTTTGTGTCATTTTGGAGTTTTGTTTAACTACAGAGTACATCATTTAAACCCATATTTCATAAGATCTACATGGTAAAGTGTCTTAATTTTTATTTCCTTACTTCAGTTAGAAGTTGTGGTATATAAATGTAGCTGGTTTTGGTTGTCCAACTCTTATTTTTCTTTATTTTAGGCAATCTTTGATGGTACATTATTAACACTATGTGAGAAAGGTGCTATTATTTCAAAGTCATAGCATATATAGCATCTACCCAAGATATCCAATCTTCTTTTTACTTTTTTTGAAAAATGAAAAAAAAATTCTTTGCATTTGTTGAAATTCCATACCTTTTTTCGACATTAGGGTTGTTGAAAAAAAATTCTAGAAAAAAATCTCTGGTAAACTTTTTTTATATTTTGGCTATGAATTACTTAATAAATGCTGAATGCATAAATACAAACACTGTACCATTTTGATTCAATGACCTCTAAGGGTGGAATACCTTAGACGAATGCCCCACCCACCGTCATTTGGTATGGGACATCCGTCAGTGTATTAGTTTTATGGTTAAAACACACAAATATTTTCATAAATCGTGGTATCAATAGGTTTTTTTAAGCGTTCGACCTTTGTCGGTTCTGAGTGGTCATTCAGTTTCAGTGAAGGATTTCAATACCAGATATTATCCATTACATTATTTTCTTATCTTAATTCTTGAGAAAGAGCCAGTATTTCCCTTTTCAATGTTCAGTGCTAAACAAGGGAACTACTGGTATCATTTTTATAAAGTCTTTGGTATGACGCGGTCCTTGACTGGGGATTGAACCCGGCAGCAGTCTACCACTAAGCTATCAAGGAGGCGGTGTATTTATTTCATTCCGTTTGTTTTGGTGACGAAAAGGCTTCTGCATGTACGTTAGCGTTCTAAAAATAGTAATGTTGCGAGTACAAGCTAGCCCACTCCCTTGACAAGCAGAAGTTAGTGTACTGTAAGGGAAGTAGATCCGTGTTTAGTTAGGCACAACTTCTACAATAAAGCGTTTAAAATATTATTGATATAACGCCCATATCTATTGCGCGGCTTTTGCTTTGATCTTAACAGGTTGTGAAGTTTTTTGTTTTCTTTTTGTGCTAATGCAAAGTATAAAGACAACGCCAGCATTGTTTATCAACATTAACACGTTTTCCACGTGTCGCGGCTGTTAAATTCTGTAAACAAAAGTTACTCAATCGTCTTTCAATTACACATGCTACCCGATTACGCAAGCATTGTATATTGAGTGACCTGTTGACATCGCCTCGGGGGAGATTAACTGGTGTCAAACTTGGCTAGGAAATACACAGGGAGTATGAATTTCACAGCTTGCATTGTGTATACCGCAATCGTCTGCTGACATTTTCACACATTGTATACTGGACAAAAATATTGGGAGCCACGTGGAGTCCGCGTTATTATGGAGTCGCAGTGTAGTTATGACCCTTTTTCGAAATTCTTTTATATCCTTATTTCCTGTGACAAAATGGGGATAGGGGGTATACTAATCACAATTAGTGTTAGCTCTGGTAATAATTATAGTTGAAATTATATTCTTGTATAAGCTGATGCTGTTTTGATCAAATAATATTCACAAGTATGTGAACAAGGTACATGTTTCTACTATTCTTAGTGGATATTTTAACATATTGAATATTAGAATTATGGCATAAATGTGATTTGGGGTGTAAAACAATGACTTATGATTGGGTCAATTCTGTAGAAGTTCTGTTAATCCTTGATGTTTATAAAAAAAAGATTTTTTCCTTTCAGCTCCGGAACCTGATGACACAGGTTGAGACGATACGCCACAGATGTAGAAACATAACTCTATAGGCAGCTTCCTTTCCTGTGTTTAGCTAGGAACTCCCACTACCCCCCTCTCTACACAAGCAATTGCCAGTTGAAAGACAGACCATCATCTTACATCAAACTAATAGACTGCTACTCCTGTGAGATATATGAAGCCAGCTGTTACTGTGACACATGTTTCTATAAAGGAGCCATTGACTATCATCCTCCTTGTCAGAACAGTGTAGCCTTCCACCAGTTCATCGTTTACCATCTTATCATTCGATATTGTAAATCACCATGTCATTATTGGAGACTGCACAAGTTGGTTTATTCATTTGTTAATATAACTGGCAATCTCTCAGAATTTGACCATCCACTAACAGGAAAACCGCCTCCTTGATAGCCCAGTGGTAGAGTGCTGGCTTCACGTGCGGGAGGTCCCGGGTTCAATCCCCAGTCAAGGACCGCGTCATACCAAAGACGTTATAAAAATGGTATCAGTAGTTCCCTTGTTTAGCACTGAACATTAAAAAGGGGAAATACTGGCTCATAAAATAGGAAAATAAATGTAATGGATAAAATCTGGGATAGAAGTCAGAGGTCATTGGCCGTTGTGGCGGGAATGAAAAAAACTGAATGGCCACGCAGAACAGGAAAACTATCAAAACTGTATAACTCTTTTAAAAGCTCATTTGTTTTGGCCTAGAAGACTTAATACAGACTATTTCAACAGTAGCTTGTTCTGTGTAGAAGATATTTAGGAAATCACAAATTATTATCAACACAATCCGAAACTCACCAAAGGTTTACTTGTTGGTTGAAAAGAAGGAAAAAGTTCTTATTTAGCTGATTTATTCTTCCTCGTGGATGGTCTAATTTTGGGAGATTGACTTGTAAATTGGTAATTTCACCTTTTAAAAGCCTTCACTGAAAATTCTGCTGATCTAAGCTGTATGCTCATCCCCAAATAATTACAGCATAATACCATTTCATTGTAAAGAGTTTCATCAGAGGTTATATACAGTTTGCACGATGAAATTCGAATTCAAAAAGAGATGTTTCGGAAATTGGTCAGATAGGTTGGCCTTTAACAGCTGTATTAATTTTTTAAGCAATCAAACTTTGAAGATGCCCACTTCTGGACTTTATGCTGATCTTTATATCAACTTAATTGGGCATTGGAATTGATATCTGTCTTAGATGAACATTGGAACAAATCATTATACTGCTGTTTGCAAGATATAAACTAATTTATTAAGATTAAACTGTGCAAATTAAGTTTTAGATAACTTAATTTATTCAAGGATAAATGTCATCTCGTTTCTAATATACTTACGTCAGTTTTCCACTCAAACCTAAAAAAATATAGGTAAAATCGTGCAGCTCTAAGCCATCATAGAATTGTTTAACATGACATGACACATGACTAGAGATTTTTGATGGAATAGATTTTACAATTTTAGGGGCAAGTTAAAGTGACTTTAATCAGAGCTGTGCTCGCCATGTTTCATGTCAATAATTTACTCTTGTTATAGATTTTGGAGGATGTTGATTGTGTATACCTCCCTATCTCTCTCTCCTTGCCTTGTGTTACCATTCCTGTCTGTTTAGGACACCTGTATAGTGCATAAGGGTAACTATCTGAACATTGTAATAGGGTGTTAGTGAAACCATTCTATAAGCTTATTTATTTAACAGCACATAGAATAGTTTTGCTTTCGGCCGGGAACATTGTCAGTTTGTTATTGCCAAGTTTTGTTGTTTTTTCTTCAAAGGGTAGTAATCATGCTTATATGTGCTCTTTTTGTGTCATGCCAAGTCCTCCATCCATGTAAAGCTTGGTTGTCCTCAGATTGGTTTATTTCATTAACAAGTCGACTAATGTATAATCACTCATTTTTGTGAACTTTATTTTATCACCTGAATCACAAATTTAAATGTCAAGAAAAATTGGATCTCACATGAGTTTTTATTAAATATAAACTGATAAGCAGGGCTTCCGACTTGAGCTTTTTAAGGTTTCTGGAACAAATTTTCTTTTTGAATTATTTGAAATAACAAACGAACGGAACCTCAGGAAAAAAACAAGCTTTCCAAGAGTATCTATTTCGGGATTGGAGTAATATTCAATGGTTGAAATATGTTTGTAATTGTTATTTTAAATTGAAAATCGGTTACTCAAGTGTTAAATCTCTATACTTTTGACAATGGTTCAAGAAGACATGCCTGAGTGTTAATAACCAAGAAAATGACTTCATGTGCATAAAAAAGATTGATTTCAGAGTAGCATAATATGAGAAACAAACGTACAGCAGTATAGCTTGAAGTTGAAATCTGTTGGCACAAGCTCTATATGGATGGAGGGCCTTAATACAGTGATTATTTGTTTGTTGTAGATTCTCTGACAACTTTGCTCATTTGTTTAATTTTGTTATTCGTATATGTTTGAAATCTGAGTCGATTATTTGTCAAGGCTTTACGAATTTTAAGTTTATTTAAAGCAGAAATAGCTTGTGCATGCGTAAACACTTTCAATATACCGTAAAACCCCTTTTACATGCCCAACTCTAATTAACGATTTGAAAACAATCTATCGAGCTGTAGCAGTGATATCAAGCTGTCCGGAGATCACAAGTGTCAATTCTCCCAACACTGGATGCTTTTGGATTTTATGGTAGACACCATGTTAGTGACGCCCCACTAATACCTTGGAACCAACAATAAAAAGTCTTGATAGCGAATCAGTCCTAATGGCCAGACCAAATACAATCAAATGAGATGTTTTAGTTTGGGACCAACAATATTTGTTTTTTCTCGGGTGCCAATCTTAATAGCGGAACTTAACTGTACTTAAAACAATAGACTTTGTGTAAAAGTATAACACAGTTAGGCAATGCTTGCATCAAGGATTGATTATATAGTACCTGACAATTTACTGAACACACTACACAAAGCTTTCCAAAACTAATCAAACTATACCTACACCAGTATTTACAGAAGTAAGGTGATTGAAATTTAAAGAGATTTTTTGATACACTATTTTAGCCTAGAAACCAAATAGGAAACTTAGAAAACTCGTGTTAGTATTCTTTATTTATCTTCTTAAACACTTTAACTTTAGCTTATGATTAGTTTTAAATGTTACTGTGAGGTTCAATTGTACAAAATGAGTAATTTATTCAGGAATATCTGATTTTTAGCAGAATGTGTATGATTTCACTGTCTGTATAATTGTTAATTCAATAGAAAATATCCCCCTCCCCCATTTCTAACTATCCCATAGTGTGTGAAATATTAAATAACTTTGTATACACAGATTAGTTATGTATCATCTGATATTCTGGTGTTAACATACAGTACCATGTCTACAACATCTATTAACATATGTACACAGTTATCATATGTTATCACTTTAAACTGAGATGATTTGGTTGTGTACAATGCAGTGACCAATGTTTATACCCTTACATATACATATAGCTTATAATCAGAAATCAACCTTGTCAATACTTTTTCATGTCACCAAACATTTTGAACAGTGAAACCTATTAAGACCAGGCCAAAACATTTGTCTTAAGAAGCCTTTATTGGAATGCAGAGGTGTCCAGTTTAACTTAACAACCACTTTGGTAATTAGACTAATTTCATTCTGGCTGTTGCTACACCAAAACGTTGAAACCACAAAAGCACTAATACTAAAGCACTTATGCAAAATGTAAAGTTATGCAAATAGCTTGAAAACTTCGTCACTATATCTCTTGATAGAATGCAAACAAAACATCTGCAGATAACACACCAGTCAACTTTTTGTGAATCTGTTGGAATCTGGTCTTTTTACATAATGGTGGTTCTTTTAGTGAGATAATCTCCAATCAGGGTCTTGCTGTGAACGCAATAAATAGAACAATAATTGGCGTATATGTATGGTGTATATATATTTTGGAGTATTACCTGTAATTTCTGTCTGACTATCTTGGTGTAAGGAATAACAATATACCTGTCAAGAATTTGTGATATTTATACATAGTATTAATTGTAAATTTGGGGAATCAAGAAAAATAATGTTTTGATTTGAATGATTTTTTCTGTGTTTCTTACTTGGATGCATATGATATTTAGTCAATGGTACTAGATGGTGACACATGAGGATAGCAATTCACCCTGAAATAAATAATCACTTTGTATAAATATTGTTTTGTCAATGAATACAACAATTAAGTTAAAGTCCTGTTCTCATTATTTAGCTCAAATTGTAGATGTTTAAACTCGGTACATATTATTTGATTATTTTCTACAGTGGAAGGTAAATTGTACCATTATTTATAAGTAAAATTGTTGGTGTCATATACAAATCGACATGTAAATCAGTGAGTTAAATGATTGTTTAATTTGATTTTAGAGGGATGAGATCTAGACGGTTCTCTGTGCTTATTTGCTGTTGAGCTTATATAATTTGAGCTCCTCAAAAAGATTTGTAACTATTGTGAAGAATGCAGATTCCTCTTAACCTTGTCACTCCTCC
>ENA-OREC01001434-OREC01001434.1-marine-metagenome-genome-assembly--contig:-NODE-1434-length-12072-cov-14.239600_pt1 | contig 12072 bp, 7 predicted proteins | sample MGYA00248626_ERZ508543 | MGnify/ENA primary metagenome ERZ508543 (study PRJEB26211, sample SAMN05518279) | marine metagenome | isolation source: Puget Sound, Washington, USA | host: Bankia setacea... | reverse complement strand
AATGAAGTTTGACTATAGGGAGTTCAGCTAAATGAAGTTTGACTCTAGGGAGTTCAGCTAATGAAGTTTGACTATAGGGAGTTCAGCTAAATGAAGTTTGACTCTAGGGAGTTCAGCTAAATGAAGTTTGACTATAGGGAGTTCAGCTAATGAAGTTTGACTCTAGGGAGTTCAGCTAAATGAAGTTTGACTCTAGGGAGTTCAGCTAAATGAAGTTTGCCATTACCTTGGTCAGAGGTGATATGTAACAGAGGAAGTCGTTTACTGGGCACCTTCACACAGCAGCTGTAGACAATGATATGTGTCAGATTAAGGCTCAACTTCTGTGCCACCTTCTCCAACCTGCAACAAGACAATTACTGTTAACTCCTTATAAAGACAACTCTGCTAATAAGATGTTTATCTCTCTGCACAATTTATATTCCAATTTCCGTCTTAAAATTTCAACCCACTTATGCTATAAAGAGAGTACTTCAGCGGCCAACAACTGGCAGTCTTTCCCACAGAATTTCAGGGTATTTGCAAACGCACTTTACATAAAAGAAAACACACACAAAAAGCACAAATTTAAACAAGTTTGGTTCTCTACACAAATGACTACATGTACTATAATAACAAACATGACAACATCTTCATCTAGCAGAAAACTCACCAATCAAAAAACTAGTATATGTACCCTTCAGAAATAAAAGTCATTATTAGTGTTTATATGCATCATGCTGTTAAGGGAGATAAGTTATCATAGGTTTTAGTTCAATACTATGGAGAAGGTGTACTACAAAAATTAAAACTTTATTAGCTTCAAAGCAGACGGCACATGCAACAATCATGTACATTACTTGAAAATATTATTGTGTTAGGGTAATTGGCTAATTGACGTCTAAGTTACCCATCACTAACAGATACAGCTAGAGTTACACAACTTTTACATACTTAGAAGGAGCCATTTTCTTCAAGAACATCATCCTGCCAAGAATACGTAGTGGACCTTCGTTTAAAACCTCAAAATAGTTCTGTGGAGACACTTGTGAATCTGTAAACAAATAGTACATGTATGTTATATTTAATCAAAGCTGTGGAATCAATTGTGTCTCTATACATAACATTTTGTTGGTTCCTTCAAATACAATTTCAAGGGCACTTTAAAGTTTGAGGGCCTTTTATCAATAAGTATTATCCCAGTATAATAATTGAATCATTGGTCAATCTATCGAACTAGGTGAGATCTCTGTCCTAGGAGCTATAATGAAGCGGCCTCCAGGATTCAAATGTTCATTACTTCAAATGTATATCAGTCAACATTTTGAATTCATGGTATAGTAGAGTCTCATGAATAGAACTACAATTTGACATTTTCTTGGCTGGACAAATAAAACAGAAATAGAAACTGTAACACCTTTATTGCAGACAGCTAAAGCCACTGGTCTACATACTGGCCATATTCTCAAGAAAAAACCTTATAGAAGTTCATTGGCAACAGTCTGTGAAGAACTCTTTGAATAATTCTATACATAATACTGAAAGGTTATTTAAAAGAATATTCACCAGTAAAACTTCTTAGTGACATCAATCTTTGACCAATATGACTGTTCTCAATAATACATACATCTTTATGCAGATACATTGTGTTCATCAGCTCTACTAACTTTGTATGACCTGGTATGAATGTATACATGTACAAAACTATCATCTTATGTTTTACCTTTTGATTTAGCCTCAGATTCTTCGAGTAAAAAGGCGAGTTCCTTGCAGTGTTCATACAAACTCAACAAGTAGTTCTGCTGCCTTGATTCACTCTTGTTTCCAATCCTTTAAATAGATAACGTGTCTTTGATTTTGCCATACTGGCACTAGTATATATACATGTTCATTTTTGTATTCAATGAAGATAATACTACTCATTGTCATAACTATTATCACCAAAAAGGCATAGAAGGTTCCAATGCTCAGCTGTTAAGTTTATGCCCCACCACATCAAATAAATTCAATGAGGAGCAGCCTATCGCAGTGGGGTAGAGTGTCTGACTCATAATTGGTCAGTTGTGAGTTTGGAACCAAATCAAAGGCTCAAGTTGTTTCCTTTAAATATAACTTTTACCCTCACACGCTTAGTACTGTTTTTTTCCAGGAATAGATTCAAGCATGATTTACATCAGAAAAATTGCTTGTTTCACAATTGAACTAAAACAAAATAGTATAAACCAAGTTTATTTCATTTTTCAGCACTTTCAATCAAGGTCATCTGAAAGTCAAGGTCAAGGTATTACATCACTCTTACCCATTAGAACATTGTATGAACATTAAAAAACAATCTGTCAAAGTACAATGTAGTTGTTTTTATCAATATCAAAGTGTTTTAAGCCACTATGTACAGATACCAGTGCTACAAAATTTGACTTTTTCTTTACAACACCCCTGCTAAAATTAACATTGTAATAACTTAGTACCCTTTTCAACATTATCTTGCAGTCATCAAATTCATATTGATATGTATACATACCTGTTAACCAAGGCAAGAATACCACTAGCAGGGACATCTTTCTCCAACGTGTGAATCAGTTGTTTCATACTGTGGTGGATTGATACCTTTTCCTGCTGTGACCTTGGCCCTGTTGATGATGAACTTGGTGACCCTCGTGGTGACTCTGGTGTCATGTGACTGCTTTTCCGGGTATATCTGAATGCTTCATCAACTTTTGCTGTGTATTTGGCCAAGTTTTGACATAAGGTCACATATTCTTTGTTTTTCTCAGCAGTGAAAGAAGATGTACATTTACATAGTAGATGTTGGATACTTTTCTGGAATGTTTTAGACAACATCATCTGTTCTTTGCTTGGGATTTCATCCTCTGTTCCAAGATCAAGAATGGCTTGAATATGTGTAATAAACTCTGGAAATGTTCTAATTCTGCTCACTCTTTGTTTAGAGACAGCTACAGATGACTTTGTCTCTGGTAAATTCATACCAACATCAGCAATTTGTTTTGAATTTTTCAAATGGGGTTTTACAGTGTCCATTAATTTATTGCACACATCCCATGATTTGGCAGATGAAAACATCAAATCTAATAATAGAATCAAGGGTAGATTATTTGGCTCCAGGTTTTGAACTACGTTTTTAGGAAGACATTCAACATTTTGCAGGTAAGGTATTTTCGGCAGAGTTGGGAATTTCAATATGTCGTCTGCTACATCAGTGACCGAGGCGTTGGCTAGACCAGCTGCAGCGGCACTTGCAATAGCTTGAAGACCAGGCTTGCTTTGTGAGGGAGTATCATTGCTGGTTATGCTCTGTATAGTACGACAGGCTTTTTGGTAGGCCTGATAGAAGTAGAACTCAACAGTCTCTTGGCGATCCTCCAACTTGAAAAGCTTTTTAAAGTAAAATAAATAAAAATTGAAAAAGGATGTTTACAAAAAAATTGTAAAGACTTGAAATAAATATTCTAAGGATCTTTAATGACCTGGTGAAAAACCAACAAGGAGAGTTCTACACAAAAGAATCATTTGACTTGAAACAAAAATCAAACTTTAAACTGATCTGGATATAGGATACATGTAACCCTTTGAAAGAACACTTGAGAAATATGGCAGCATTTTTCTCTCTGAGCCTGTTTTCGAACTTTATATCATTCACACCAAGTTCATGCAATAAAACGTATCTAGATTGTAATTACTGGTTTATACAAATACATACAATACCTTGATTATTTGCTTGGTTTGTGTAAACTGTTCTTTCCTGATGGACATGGTAAGTAGTGTCACTGGACTTGAAAGCATTAAAGAAACAATCTTTGGTGACCGTTTATGACCTCCTGGTCTCCTAGCAACCATCATTCTGGATGTCTGCCTGCTGAGCACTACTTTTTCCCGGGCATTAGATTGTTCTTGAACCCTATCATTTCTCTCTGACACTGAAACATTGAGAAACTCTGTCAGTCATCTTGTTAAAAGTAAACACAAGACTAATGTACCTAAATAACAACTCAAATCTCAGTCATCCTTTCCAGACAGGTTTTTCCCCCCATCTACCAACACAAAAGCAGAATGGCTTTTTTTTTCTTCTTTTTTTTACGCTTCGGGCACCCCATAAACAAGGTCGCCCCATTTATTTGCCTCGTCATTGGTAGCATTAGGTCGAGGCCATCCCAATACTACCTTACAGCATAGAGTTGATATATTACATGAGACAACATATGAAAATAAAGTGTACTGACACTGTACCCGAAGCTTAAGAAACCAAATGGCTTCTTAACTGCAGGTTGAATCTGAATCCTGACTACTATACAGAGGTTTTAAAGGTTGTGATTATTAGTTTGAGGTAAGATATGTCATTTCTTTTTAAAACATATGCAATTTGCCTTCAATAATTTCATATATGGTCAAGCAACAGGCACCTCCAGCTATTTTATGAGTTTAATTTACAAACACGATCTTTGCATAAAAATCAGTCTTATCATTTGATATACATGTATTGACTTTGTAATGACTATAGTGTACCTTTATTTTAAATTTTCATGCATGTAACATTAAATTCATTATTTGACAGAGGAATTGAGGTACATAGTCATTCTCGAATTTAAGAACGCAAAAAAGTCCATCCAGGTGCATAGGCTAAGATAGAAACTGTCATCGAAATGAAAGCATGTCTGTTAAAAAATAGGTCATTGTTATTATAGTTTTCAAGCGCTATCCTAGTACATATTATTTCATGCAAGGTAGCTGCGCCATTTGTAGCAATTTTTAAAATTTGAATTTTTTACCTCAAAATAAGAATCATAACCTTTAACACTAGAACATGTTTGAGGTCTTTACCTGCTCAGATAAAATATAGTGTGCGTGGTCATGTGATATATCTTAACTTCTATCCTACCTGTACGCTTCCTTTTTTTATGATGCCCAGTTGTCCCTAGACCCATGATTTCAACTTCATCATCCGAAGATCCACCCGTCGACACTAGGACTTCCTGTAGAACCTGTCCAGGTGATTTTGGGATATGTTCGTCTGCCACAAGTTGATATCGCCAATGCGCTTCACTTGTAAATCTTTCTAGTTGTGCAATTCTCTTCTGTAAGATGTCAACTGTAATACTGGACCTTACTAAATGGCAAAGTGGCTCTTCAATGCCTGGGTCTATGTCCCTGGATCCTTTAATTGATGTATCTCTAGGGGCTCGATATCTTTCCCTGACGTCTGCTTTGTTGCCATGGATATGATACCTGGCAGCAGACACATCGATAACACAAGTTTTCAACATTGCCAAAATATCTCGTACTAAGTAGATATTCACAACAAATCCATGGGAATCTAGATTGACTGAACTTGAAGTACTCATTGAGCTGATGTTTTCTGATATGCTAGAATGCCGCCCGTCTATATGTCCATCATCACTGAATATCCTTCGCTTGTTTCTTATGTTTGATTTCATGTGTTCTAAAGCCTCTCCCACTTTATTCATATCTATACCTTTCTTGTCGTCTGCAACAGAGCTTTTTTCTTGAAATGGAATATCATAATCCATACTTGCATCATTCGTCACTAATGGAGTTAACGTTGTCATCTCTAGTTGCCTGCTCACTTCTGACTGTTTAACTTCTTCTGACAGCGTCAACCTTGCAGACCCTGGAGTTACGCCCCCTGTACTCATACTTCTCACACTTTTACTATCATCCCCGACATCACTGTCATACTCTGAGATCAACATTGCTTCTTGAATGTCTTCATGAGTAAGAAACAAAAGACTAAATATATTTTCCAACAACTCTACTCTCAAGGTCAATGGTTGAAGTTTGGCAAGGTAAGTTTGCGTCTGCTGTAGGATTGTGGTTACATGTTGATCATACATAGTTTGGGGAGTTTTGTCAGGTTTGTCCTTCTGTGAGTCTTCCTGCTGGAGAGTGTCAGTGCTTTCACCGTGGGACACCATGCTTGCTGACCTTGATATATCCAGGTCGGAGCCACTCCCTGACATTGTCCGGCTAGATATAATCCGTCTGCCAGTTTGGAGAACAGGCTGGGTCAAACGCTTATCTGGACACTCCAAACAAAACAAAATGGCGTCCATGACATTTTTGAGGATACAGTAACCGGTGAATATTGCAATGTCTTTTTTCTGGTCCAGACTGGTAACTGGGGTAACAGTCTGTGTAACCTCTTCTTGGAAACGAACACTTTTCAATTTCTTTTTTTCTGTAGCATCCACCTGACCTAAAAGAAAAAATCAATAAGAATCAATTTCATGTATTAATAAATTTTTAAAGCCATATTAATTTTAATAGCTGGCAATTTGTTCACGCAAATGCAGTTTTTGCTTATTAAACAGAACTTCTAGCACCATTTACATTTAAAAAATAACAGTAGCAATCATGGATTCACAACATATGAACAGTTATACGTGAAAGGAAGTTTTTAGTGCTATGGAATATAGAAAGAGAAGATACATATTGGTTTCAGACCTTGTGTTTGCATTACCTTGTAGTGGCACTTTTTGTAGAAGATCTAGCACTTCCTGTTGGTCAAGGGAGGCTAATCTGGTGGAATGTTGCAGCACATACAAGACAGAGTGACTTTCCAGGCCCTTGAATAAGTCTGAAGCCCTCTGGAAATGGGAGCCCCCAGTTTCTTCAGTCATCAGTGGCCTTTAAAAAAGTGCTTGTTTTATACATGGAAGCTGAGTTAATTTATCTTTATCTATTAATTTTCAAACCAAGTTTATCAATCTCACAGTCAATGTGTGTACACTGATCCTGACAATAATCATGAGCTTTAGTTAAATCACTTCAATGTCTTATGATAAAAAAATAAAGATCTTGTAAGCCTTCCACTTACTGGTACCATAGCCTAAATACTTGGCTTATAGAGTCATGACTATGTAAAAACTGTTACCATCTTAAACAGTCTAGTAGAGGTCTTTTAGATTATTGTCAGAACTTGCAGTATTTAAAAGTAAATGTCTATTAAAGTGCCAAATCAGCAATTAACTAAAGACTGAATGGGCTAAATTGTAATAAGACAGCTCTTTAAAAAGCAGTTGGTGAGTTATGATGAATGGCACACAACAGGAGATAACATAAACATACAGTGCTAAGGTGAAGTATATATACTCAACAAAGATGAACAGTACATCCGTACCTAGCTTTCTCCAGACACCACTGAATCAAGTCTATCTGGTATGCCAGTTTGTTACAACCCATCATAATTGCTGGATGTTCACAGGAACTCTGAAACGGTAAAATAGTCATTCAGAAATTTAAACAAATAAATATATAATCTTTTTCTGTTACTACATAGACATTTTGGAAAACGTAAACTGAGAATCTAATGTAACACAGAGGTGACAGGTTTCCCCCTAACTGTTATGCTAAATGATATTGACAATCTTTAATTAGATCATGTTCAAACCTCTTAGGTGTTGTTGATTATTTTAGATGATTTCATATTTCAAGTGGTTTTGCTTCACCCTTACCCTACAAGTCTGCCCTGTTTCCCTGGTTTTTTCTTACTGTATTGCTGAATTTTAAATGTTAAACAAAAATCATCTGCCCTAACCTTGTCTGTCCACAATGTCTGCAGCAGTTCTCTACCTTCCGTACAGCTATAACAGTGAGTCCATCCCAGTAATAACAGAAGAGGTTTCAAGGGATGTAACTCTTTGGGTTCCATAAGACACTTCAACTTTGTAAACATACTGCATTTTATCAAAGCTAGACCTGTTTCCTGTAATAATTAAACATATAGTTGATTAATTGATAACATAATTATAATCATCATAAAAGTGTTTTCTTTTTCTATTACTAGGTTTGTTTTACCTTCTCCATGTATGTCAATTAAACTATATAAAGTATATCTCGGAGTCAGCCCATTGGGTAGAGAGTCTGACTCATTCAGTCTTATGTTCTAGCTCCATCAAACGCTCTTATTGATTCCTTGACCAAGAAACTTTAGCCTCATTGCTTAGTACTGGTTGGTTCCAGGAATGGGTTTGAACTTGATTTACAATACAACAATTGCTTGTTTCTCATTCTAACTAAAACAAAGTAGTATACACTAAACTAGTGTTCAATCCATAGAAACTAAAGGTTTAGGATTAATACATTATTTACACTAATACATGTAGAACAAAGGGTAAACTTTCTGGTACTTTTGGTGTTTGTGATTATGTAAGAATGAGATATGCTAATGGAAACCATGTGGAAGAAAAATTGTACATTCTACAACAACAATATTTTTTATTGAATTAGCTACCGCATAATTAGTAATAAAGACAACTCACTAATATCACTTCAAGCACATGTCTCTTCATCTTTATTGTAAAGACTAGAAACATCTTCCATCGAATAGTTACTTCCCCTAGAGAGGACAAATGTAACAGCCATCTTTGTTCCTCTGAGAGTTCTGCACATGCTTGGTACGTCTCAACAGCATTGTTTGTCTCAAAGTCGTAATCCACCTTACAGAACTCCTCTAGCAGCTGTAAGTCTTTGTGACCAATCATCACAGAAACAATTCGCCTCTTACATAAAACATCCGGGTGGTTCTGGGCATGCTCAATCAGCTTAGAGTACATTTGACGCACAGGAAGTTGGCTTAGTGCTATTTTTAGCTCAAACATTGACAAAATCTCATATATCTTATCAGAGTTATTTTTGTTCTTGTTGTCATCTAAGCCATCAGCAGTTAAACTATCTAGCAGAGTGTTGACAGCATTTACGTACACCATCTGCAGAGACTTTTGGTTCTTTGGTGGAGATTGGGCAGAGTCGCATATTGAGGTTATCAAGGCGTGTCCAAGATATGGTTGCTTTGACAACACTGTTTGTAGGAAGGTGAGTAGCCCTGGTGACAAAGTCAAAGGATTGTTTGTGCTCACTGTTGAATGCACCCATTTGTAATAAGAGTAAAGCTCCTGCAAGTAAGGAATCAAAGTGAACTGTTAAATATCTAGAATAAATAAAGTGGAAGATTTAACTTAACAAACTCTAAAAAATACCTTAACTTAGTGTTCCACCACTTTAGCTACCCAGACTGGGTACTTTCTTTTAAAATTATTATCATAGTAGTACAACGTACCTGATTGATCAATGTTTCCAACAGATCTATTTTTGTATCCATGTATGATTTCCAGTCCCCCTACATGTACCAGGGTGTACCCATGTGTCTAATACTCTAGTTCATACAATGTGAATTGCTTATGCAGACAGTTCTTACCTTCAGGTGTGTATCAGCTATATAAGGACAGATCTCTAGAAGTTGAAGGTGAAACTCTGACTGCCTCAAGTTCTCTACCTATAACAGATTACATAAATGATCATCAACATTCAAACTATTTATTTTCTACATGTATCTAGTAGTTTTACCGTTTATGGTACATGTACATTATTGTTTATGTGTACATGTATAACAGTTAACACCATTATGTATTTAGGTAGGACATCAATCTATACTGTCTGGACGTAAATTATAGCATACTTGATGTATGGAGATGCACCCTACCTGTGTGGATGATGTTAACTTGCTGCATTCTTGTAAACTCAGCCACGCTAACTGACAAGGGGAGGACAGAGATTTGGAAGGCAGGCTGCAAAATATAACAAACCCTCATGACATTAAAAACACCAACTAAATAACAAATTGAAATTAAGACTACAATTGTCCAGTCACATATTTGCTAATTTGTGGTTCTATCTCCTTATTACAGTACATTACAGTACGCCTCAACAAAAAGAATGTTGGTTATTGTCTCAGGGGTTGTCATACTACCTTTGGCATTGTTTGAAAACTTCCTACACACCATTGCTTAAAATATACGCTTGTAATATTCACTAGTGATCTTGTCTTCTAACACTGTTCAATTACCTTTGCTATTATACTAGTGAAACAGACTGAGCCTACTAACGTATGATAGAGAGCACAATCAGTATTCCTGTTCATTGTGCATTGTACAACTTGCTATCAACCTGAGAAGATTGGGGGTTTTATGTGCATGTATTCATGTTACAATTATTTAAGTAGGAGGAAACTAAACGTGAACCTTGAGCACATTAAATGATGATCTATATATATACATTTCCATTTAATCTACTGTACATTAGGGATTTATCTAAGTTTGTCTCTTTAAATTTACTAGTATTTGCCTTGTTAGGTGATGGTTTCATGCGACTCCACAGATGTAACATGTTTTGAGATAAAGCTTATCACCTTGCTTCATTTGCTTTTGTTTAATGAATTTAATTGACACAAAGATACTAGATAGAGTTAGTTGGTACAAAATATTAGTACATAGATGATTAAGCTCTTGTGTTTTACATGGAAATAACATATCTGACAATTGTATAACTGACTCTTAGACATGTACAATTCATCCATTAATTGTTCACCATAATTAGACAATAATTATATGAGCAGATCCATTGCATGCATTTAAACTTTAGATAATAGCAACAAAAGTTACACTGCACATTCAAGTTGTACTAATTATCAATTAGCAACCTATTACAACAAAGGAGCAGAATTTATATGAGAATTATCTTGTTTTATAATCCTGAAACAAATTATGAAGTAGTTATTAATACATATGTACATTTGTATGCTATTTATCTAATACAGTTTAAACTAATTAGTGTTGGTAATCAAATCAAATAAAATACTAGTGAATATCAGCAAATAAACAAACTGTTGGTAAAGAAAAATACTAAAAAATGTGGTTATATGAAAACATATATATATAATTATATAAACTTGCTGAACCAATGCAATGGTGCAGTTCTCTGTTTCTATATCATATACATTTATATTTTGTTTGCAAAGGCAAAAAAAACCAAGACACTGTAAGTTGTAATGTTTCATGCTCGATCTTTTATGCTGTATCTAGTTCATAGTACAGTTGCTTTAACACTATTTTTTTACCGTTTGATGCCATGCTAACTTGGAATTTGGATAATAGTTTTTTCCTTTATCACTTTAGAGTAGGTTGTATTCAATACCACACATGGATCTATTTTTCAACTTAACTCATCTACATGGTTTTCATTCTCATATGTGAGATTTTCCTGATGTTTACAAACATAAAATATTTTATTCAAAATCAATAGTTTTAAAAGTTCATTACTGTGTATCTCTCTAAAATGGATAATTATTATCACAAAGAAAACATGCTTAATTCTTTCTACATGACTTGTATATCCATAAACGTGTATCGTTATATTTTCCTGCTAAAACCCCACGTGGTCAGAGAGATTGAGTTTAACGGTGCCATCTTTATTCAAATTTAAAGCTTTGGATATAACAATATAAAAGAGACTTCTTAAATCTGCATTATGTTAGACAGCTGCAATGAGCCTCACAGTTGAACAGCATTTACAAAATAACTTGAAACTATACATCAGCAAAGAATGGCTAATAAAGCTCATGACATATAGGTAGCTTCTGATGTTCCAAACAAAAGCCACCTGTCAACAAAGGCCACTTTTGTGATTCCCTGTGGCTGACCGTCGTAGACAGGTTTGACTGTTCTTTCTAAATTAGGGACAGATCTGTCTTTTAAATATAAACATGATTAATTTTTAAACTCTGATCAACGTCTGAAACTATTCCAACACCCTTATTGTGTACGGTATAATATATTATATATGAAATTAATGTGAATGTACCAATATTAGACTCTTTATTGGTTAATACTTAAGTTGTATCTCCAACTCTGACAAGGGAATTGGAAATTCCCGCATATCTAAGCGGAAGCTTGTAATTCTGAGTATTTCTATCTACCATGCAGAACACAGTTGTTGACAGTTCTTTAAATATTTAATTTTATCATTCACACAGACAGGCTACCTGGGTCATTAAGATCTAACAGCATCCCCTTTGTCCAGTTTGAGATATGGACTGATGGTTCATGGGTCACATTTAAAAATATACAGTATAATGCAAACACAGTCATGCTGGTATCTTCAGTTTTTTCTATCATTACTAATGCCAGGATTTAATCACTGTGACTTTATAGATAGATACTTTTATTCCAACATCCAGTAAGCCATACGGCCCATGAGGACAAACACAATATTTACAAATATATA